>Ga0268299_1000651_pt1 | contig 95022 bp, 75 predicted proteins | sample NOBtaG_FD_193484 | JGI IMG/M metagenome (GOLD analysis project Ga0268299, IMG submission 193484) | Activated sludge microbial communities from bioreactor in Nijmegen, Gelderland, Netherland - NOB reactor | ecosystem: Engineered > Bioreactor > Aerobic > Activated sludge | place: Netherlands...
GGGTTGGGGGTCGCGCCGCGCGCCGCCTCCGGGCCTGAGGGCAGGTCAGCCCGGTATGCTCCCGCCGTGCCCGACCTGCCCCCGCCAGACCGCGTGCTCGCCGACGCCTGGGCCGGGCTGGACGCGCTGGTTCTGGCACGCGGGGGACCCGTCGAGCAGCCTTCGTGGACGCCACTGGGCCGGGTGCCCGAGTGGGCGGCCCGCATGGGCGTAGGGGGGGGTGGGGGGGTGGAGCGGGGGCAAACCGGGGCGATTGGGCAGGACGATCTCGCCGGGTTCTTTCCGTTCCTGTCGGTGTTTCTGATGGACGCGGATGCGGTTTGGCGGGCGCGGGGCGGGAGTGCCGCCGGGCCCGCTGGCGTCATCCACAGCGACCCCTGGAGCCAGCCCGACCCGGACGATGGGTCGTCCGTGGAACTCGAAGCCACGGCCTTGGACTCGGCGGGGGTCCCGGTGCTGATCGTGTCGAGGACGGGTGCCGCGGCGGCGCGCCGGCAAGCGGCGCAGCAGCAGGCCAACACGGCGGCACTCCGGCACGAAGCCGATGTCAAACTCCAGCGGGCGCTTCAGGAACTCGCCGACGCCAAGGCCCGTGCCGCGGAGGCCGAGAAGGCCGCCAGCGACGCCAAGAGCGCGTTCCTGGCCAACATGAGCCACGAACTCCGCACCCCGCTCAACGCCATCATCCTCTACACCGATCTCATCCACGACGAAGCGGAGGACCGCCGGCTCGACCAGGTGAAGTCTGACGTGGCAAAGATCCGTGCCGCGTCGTCGCACCTGCTGGGGCTCATCAACACCGTTCTCGACCTGTCCAAGGTCGAGGCGGGGAAGATGGACGTGTACATCGAGCCCATCGATCTGTCCGCACTTGTGCGCGAAGTCGCGGACACCGCGCTGCCACTCGCCCACAAGAACGGAAACCGCCTTGAGGTCGAGGCATCGTCGGACCTCGGGTCCATCCGCTCGGACCTCACCAAGTGCCGGCAGATCCTGTTGAACCTGCTCTCCAACGCGTGCAAGTTCACGTCCAAGGGAACAGTCAGGCTCTCCGCCCGGCGTGCGGTGGGCCCGTCCGGCGCGCCGGCGGTCGAGTTCGCTGTGTCCGACACGGGCATCGGCATGACCCCCGAGCAACTCGGCAAGTTGTTCCAGGCCTTCCAGCAGGCGGACGTCAGCACGACCCGCAAGTTTGGTGGAACGGGCCTGGGCCTCTCCCTCTGCAAGAAGTTCTGCGAGTTGCTCGGGGGCACCATCCGGGCCGAGAGCACTCCGGGGAAGGGCACGACCTTTCTGGCCGTGATCCCCGAAAGCCCGCCCGCTACGAGTGCTTGAGTTCAGGCCGGTCGGCCCCGCGCCCGACGAACCGGCACACCCCGCCGCCGGTCGAGTCCGGCGACCCTCGAAATGCCCAGGAGAGGAGTTGAACCTCCATGCCCTTGCGGGCGCTACCACCTCAAGGTAGTGCGTCTGCCAATTTCGCCACCTGGGCCGGTGCCCCGACGGGCAGGCCCGTCAGGGTGAAGAGGCTAGCGCGGCCAACACTCCGCGTCGAGTCCCCCGAGATTCCCCGACCCGCCCGGCTTATCCTTGGCCCGCTTCGCGTCCCCCCTTCCTCCCGTGTGTGTGCCCCACGGTCCGCAGGGACCCGTCCCGCAGCCCATGACCCTCAACCACGCCCCACTGAGCCAGAAGGAGCAGGCGTTCCTCGCCCAGGTCGCGGCGGCGGCCTCCGCCTCGGGCCTCTTCGGCCGGGTCGAGTCGACCGCTCGCCGCGTGCAGTGCGAGGCGGTTGCCAGTGCCGAGCCCGCGTTCTACCGCGTGGACCTCGTCGGCGACGAGTGCTTCGTGTCGCTGGTCACGCCCGCCCGGTACCTGAGCCAGTCGATCGAGGCGGACCTCGTGCACACGGGCGACAAACTCGACGATTTGCTCGCCGACGAACTCGTCGAAACTGGGTACGCCGGCCCACCCCTCCGCGTCGAGCATTACCGCGATCCGGAGAAGATGTACACCTTCCGAGCAAAGGTCCCCCCGGGCCCCTCAGGCCCGGAGGCGTCTGTTGCCACCGCTGTTCTCCGCGCGTTCGAGGCCTGCTTCCGCCCGTTGGGGGACATGCAGGCCGCCGCTGAGGAAGATTGACACCGCCCCTTGCCGCCCGCTCCCCGCGGCGCGGCCGCGCGACTTCTGCCAAGGACACGCCCATGCGCATCGTCATGCTGGGATGGGAGTTTCCGCCCTTCATCGCCGGGGGGCTCGGGACCGCCTGCTACGGGCTGACCCGGGCGCTCGACCGCCTGGGGCACGAGATCCTCTTCGTCCTGCCTCGTCCAGTGGATCGGTCGCTGGCGTCGCACGTGCGGCTGTTCAGCCCCGAGGGGCTGCCCGTTGCATCCCGGGCGGCCGAGCCGGGGCTCGGGCCCGCGTGGACAGACGAGCCGCTCGACCCGCGCCTCTCCTCGGCGGTTCATTCTCTGGGCGGTGCGGCCGGCGCGGGCTTCGGGCACACCACCTTCGTGGGCGTACCCTCCGCCTTCGCCCAGCCCTACACCTCGCCCGCCGTGACGGTCCGGCCCGCCCGCAAGCGGATCCGCGTGGGCGTTCCGGGCCAGCCCGACGTGGTCTTTGATGATGCAGACCCGGAGTGGCTCGACGACCTGCCCGCCGCGCCGCTGGTGGACGCTCCCCGATCCGCCGGCCCCGGGTACACCGGCGACCTCTTCGCCGAAGCCGAGCGGTACTCTCGACTGGTCGTGGCGCTCCTCCGCGGGCAGCGGTTCGATGTGATCCACGCCCACGACTGGCTCACCTTCCCTGCCGGGCAGGCCCTCGCCCGCGTCACCGGCAAGCCGCTGCTGGTTCACGTGCACTCCACCGAGTTCGATCGCTCGGGGGAGAACATCAACCAGCGTGTCTACGACGTCGAGCGCCGCGGCATGATGGCTGCGCTCCGCGTCCTCTGCGTCTCCGAACTCACCAAATCCATCTGCACGCGTCGCTACGGCGTGGACCCGACCCGCGTGGACGTCGTCTACAACGGCATCGACGCCGAGGGCGCGCAGCCCCGCCCGGGCGACAGCGTCAAGTCCAAGGACAGGATCGTCCTGTTCCTCGGGCGGATCACGATGCAGAAGGGCCCGGAGTACTTCATCTCCGCCGCCAAGCGCGTGCTCGAGAAGGTCCCGGACACCAAGTTTTTCATGGCCGGATCGGGCGACATGGAACTCCGGATGATCGAACTGGCCGCCCAACTGGGGATCGGCCACCGCGTGCTCTTCACCGGGTTCCTTCGCGGCAGCGACGTCGACCGCATCTTCCAGATGGCCGACTGCTACGTGATGCCCTCCGTCTCCGAGCCCTTCGGCATCGCGCCCCTCGAAGCCATGCGCAACGACGTGCCGACGATCATCAGCCGCCAATCGGGCGTCTCGGAGGTCCTCACTCACGCCCTGAAGGTGGACTTCTGGGATGTTGATGACATTGCCAACAAGATTGTCGCTGTCCTCCGCCACCCGCCCCTGAGCCAGACCCTCCGCCAGCACGGCGGGTTCGAACTCCGCCGCCTGACCTGGGACGGCGCGGCCCAGAAGTGCGTCCAAGCCTACCAGGCGGCCCTCGCGGGGCAGGTCCAGCCGACCGGACGGTTCTGAGGTTTGCCGATCCCCGGGCGCCCGCTCCGCGTAGCATGATCTCACACCGGAGATCACCAATGGGCGCCGTCGGAACCATCATCGCCGAGACCAGCAAGCCGATCCTGGGGTACGCCGACAAACTCCTCAAAGACATCGGGCCCCACAACGCCGCCCGCAAGCCCACCTGGGGCATCGGCGGCGAGATGATCGAGTGCAATCACGCCACGTTCGTCTATGGGCATCTGGCCATCTATCCGGGCAGGCTGTACGCGATTCTCGGCAAGGACGCCGCGGCCCTGAAGATCCCCGCGTCATACGAGGACCTCTTCGCGGCCGGCAAACCCTGCAAGGATGATCCCACGGGCTCCCTGTATCCGCCCTTCCACGAGATTGTTCCAGTGTTCCGCCGGGGCATGGAGTCGGCCGCGGGCCTCATCGCCTCGCTGCCCGACGCCGAGTTCGCTAAGCCCAACACCAATGAGCGCTCCAAGGCCCGGTTCCCCACCGTGGGCATCCTGGCCAACTTCCTGCTCAACAGCCACGTCGCGATGCACCTGGGGCAGGTCAGCACCTGGCGCCGCGCCATGGGCCTGCCCGGGGTCGATGTCTGAGCCCCCCCCCCAGGGCGTGCATGGGGGCCCCCAGCCCGATGTGCGGCTCGCGTGCGAGGCCATGGCGACCCGCTTCGAGGTCGCCTTGTTTCTCGAGCCCGGCCAAGATGCGCCGGCGGACCGCGCCCTGCTCCTCGCTGGGGGGGAGGCGGCCCTTGACGAAGTTCGCCACTGGCACACCCGCCTGAGCGCGTTCGACCCCGGCTCGTTCGTCTCTCACGTCAACGCCCGGGCCGCCGACGCGCCCGTCACCTGTGACCCCGAGTTCTTCTCCCTCCTGACCCTCTGCGAGGCCGTCTGGCGTGAGTCCGCAGGCGCCTTCGACCCGGCCATCGGGGCCCTCCTTCGCGCCGCGGGTCTTCGCGGCACCCCGCGCGACGCCGGCGCCCTCGAGCGCGCCCGCGCCGCCTCAGGCTTCCACCTCGTGCACCTCGACCATGCCGCACGCACGGTCCGCTTCTCCGTCCCGGGCGTCGGCCTCGACTTTGGCGCTGTCGGCAAGGGCTTTGCCCTCGACCGTGCCGCCGAGCGCCTCAAGGAGTCGGGCGTCTCCCGCGGCATCCTCCACGGCGGGACCAGCAGCGTCCTCGCCCTCGACGGTCCCCCCCCTCCTCCCGACCCCGACGGGCCCGGGGGGGCGGGCCAGTCCTTCCGCGTGGCGCTGGGCCACGAACCCGACGCGCCGGTCATCGGCCTTCAGAACGCCGCCCTTGGGGTCTCCGCGTCCGATGGACGCGAGGCCATTGATCCCGCGGGCCGCCCCCATGGACACGTGCTCAACCCCCGGACGGGCGCGTCGGCCCCATGGGCGGCCCGCGTCGCCGTCGTCGCGCCGCACGCGGCCCTGGCTGACGCCTGGTCCACTGCGCTACTCGCCGGGGGCGGGGCCGATCCACCCCTGCCCCCGGGGTGCCGGGCTCAGCGTTGGTAGCCGCCGACTCCGCTCGCGGCCCCAGCGCCGCCCGCTACGATGGGCAGATGCCACCCCCCGAACGCCCAGCAGGCTCAGCCTCAGCCGAGCCAACCTTTGAGGCCGCCATCGAGGAGGTCGAGGCGATCATCCGCCGGATCGAGGCGGGCGAGGTCGGGCTCGAGCAGTCCATCGAGCAGTACGAGCGGGGCGTGAAACTCATCAAGCAGTGCCGATCCGTCCTCGACCGCGTCGAGCAGCGCGTCACGGACCTCACGGCCCAGATGCAGGCCGACGCCACCCCCCCCCCCGACACCGCCCACTGACGCCCGCCCCCGCCCGGGCCCCAGCGGACCCGAATCCCCCACCCGTGCTTCCTTGCGGTGGCGCGCTCTCTCGGGCCGATATCGTCCCCTATGCGCCCGGGTCACACGATCGTCGCCTGCGCCCTCGCCCTGCTGACACTGGGCGTGGTCATGGTTACCTCCGCCAGCATGACGGTTGACCCCAAGACCCCGGTCACCATCTCATCGATCCTCCTCTCGCGCCTCACCATCTACTACGGGCTCGCACTCCTGACCCTCGCGCTGGCGGCGTGGCTTGCTCCCCTCGGCATCATCAGCCGCCTGGCCTCGCGTGACCACATCTCCACTGGCGCCCCCGCGTCCGGTTGGTCCCTTGGGCCGTTGTGGATCGGGGCCGTGGCCCTCGTGCTGGTCATGGCGATCGTCTATGTCCCCGGTATCGGCGCGGCCAAGAAGGGCTCCCATCGCTGGCTCGGGATCAACCTCCCCGGGATGGGCGAACTCTCCATCCAGCCCAGCGAGATCGCCAAGTGGGGACTCATCCTCCTCATGGCCTGGTACTGCGCCACCCTCGGCGCCCGCCGCATGGGCCGGTTCTTCACCGGTCTCTTGCCCGGACTTCTCGCCATCGCCATCGTTGCCGGGTTCCTCGTGCTCGAAGACCTTGGCACGGGCGTCCTGATCGCGGTCGCCAGCGCCACGGTCCTCCTCGCCGGCGGTGCGAGACTCTGGCAGTTCATAGCGCTCTCTCCGTTCCCTGCCATCGCCTTCGCTGCCGCGGTCTACAACCACCCGTATCGCCTCGACCGCATCCGCTCCTTCCTCGACCCCTATGCCGACCCCGACGGCAAGGGCTATCACATGATCCAGTCCATGATTGCTGTCGCCAACGGCGACATCACCGGCCGCGGGCTTGGCCACGGCCTCCAGAAGTTCGGCTACCTCCCCGAGGACACCACCGACTTCATCTTCGCCATCATCTGCGAAGAACTGGGCATTCCGGGTGCCGCGCTAGTCGTGTTCCTCTATGCCGCGCTGCTCTGGGCCGGTATCGCCATCGTCAGGCGCCAGCGCAGCGTCGTCCTCCAACTCTTCGGCCTCGGCGTGGTCGCCACCGTGGGCTTCCAGGCCCTCATCAACCTCGCCGTCGTCACGGCCCTCGGCCCCACCAAGGGCATCGCCCTGCCCCTGCTCTCCTCAGGCGGCACGGGCTGGATCCTCACCGCCGCCGCCCTGGGCACCCTCGTGGCCATGGATCGGGCCTCGGCACGCTCCACGCTCGTGCCCGTTGCTGCTCCGGCCGCCGGACTGCCCCGCGCCGCGGCCCCCACCGACGCCCCGGTCGACTCTCCACCAAGGCTCGCCCCTGAGCCCGCGCTGGCATGATCATCCGCCGCTCGGCCCCATCGGCTCGATGGCCGACCCGCCGCCCCCCGCGCCGGCGGTGCCGACTGTGGATCCCGGCACGGGCATCATCGGGTGGGGTGTCGCGTCGCGGGTGATGAGCGCCACGCCGTCGGGCAGGTGGCGGGCGACCTCCATCACCACGTCGCCCTCGAGTTGCCGCGCGAACACGCGCCGCAGCGACTTGCCCAGGATCAGCGTGTCGCACCCGTACGTCACCGTATAGTCGAGGATCTCCTCGGCGATGTTGGGGGAACTGACGTAGATCGGCACGAACGGCACCCCGTGCTGCCGCGCCAGCATCGCCACGGTGCCCAGGGACTCCTGCGCGGCCTTGTCATCCTCGACGCGGGGGAGCGCGCCGGGCCGCATGTCGATGACGCGGAGGGTGCGCACGTAGATGGCAAAGAGCGTCGCGCCACGCCGGCGTGCCATGTCCACCGCGAACTCCGCCTGGTGCCGCCCGCGTGCCGCGAGCATGATCCGCGGCTTGCTGGGGTCGAGTTGGAGGGGCTCCTTGCGCACCTCCGCGAGCCAGTCGACCTCGGGGGCGGGGGCCGCTGCCGTCCGCTTCGAGACCATCCGCGCCATGAGCACCAGACCGACCGTCGCTGAGGCGAACAGCGTCGCGTTGAGTTTGGTCACCGCGATGGTGATGGTGATGGTCAGCAGGAGCATGCCGAGCCCCCACATCCCGCCGCGCTCCACCCGCGACAGGCTCAACTTCCGGTTCCACGCGCACGAGAGGATGTTCGTCGTCACCGCGCCGCAGACGCCGATCACGTACATCTCGCCCAGCCGCGCCACGTCACGCTCGACCACCAGCACCGCCACGCACGCCGCGCACGACAGGATCAGCCCGATCCACGGCACGCCCGAGTAGTTCAGCCTCTGCAGCCCCTTGGGCAACTCCCGGTCCTGCGCCAGTGCGTAGAACACCGAAACCATCGCCAGGAGCGCCGTGTTCGCCGCGGAGATGAGCAGCAGCCCAAAGACGATTCCCGTGACCTTCGTCAGCCCCGCCGTCCAGGCGCCGGTGCCGAACCAGTGCGATAGCGCCGCCTCCGCCAGCACCTTCAGCCCCGTGTCGCGGTACGCGATCACGTCCGCGGGCACGGGCAGCCCCGCTCGCTCGTACGCCATCCAGTCGGGGACTCCCTTGGCCGCCAGCGCTGGCAACCCCGCCAGCGCAACCACGAACACCAGATTCAGGACCGTGACCTCCGCCGCGACTGGCCAGATCGTCCGCTTGGCCGTCCGTGCCACGGGCTGCTTCATCAGCCCGGCCATGTTCGCCACCGCCTCGACGCCCGCCATCGCCAGGCACAACTTCGTCATCACCACCCACCCGTCCCACGGGCCAAAGGGCGAGTGCCAACTGATCGTCCGCAGGCCCGCGGGCACGAAGGGCAGGCACAAGAGCGCCAGGACCAGCGACGCCCCGATCGCCGCCACCGCCGTCCCCGCCGCGAACCGCCCCGCGCTCCGCGCCCCAAGCCAGTTGACTACCCCCAGCAGCACGATTGCCCCGATGCTCAGGCCCATCGCGTACGAGCCGCCGGGGCCGCTGGGGATCCCCATGTAGTGCCACGCCTCAACCAGCGAGATCACCACCGTGATGATGTAGCCACAGAGCAACAGCGTCGAGCCGATCACCGCCAGCGTCGGGTTCAACTCCCGCGCCGCGGCGTACACCCCGCCCCCGTCCGGGAAACTCCGGCACACCACCGTGTACGCCCACGCCACCGCCAGCATCAGCACCCCGACCGCCGCCATGTACCCCACCGACGCGTGGCCCGCGTAGAAGAACGCCAGCCCCAGCACGTACAGCCGGCTGGTCCCCCAATCCCCAAACAGCAGCGGCCCCGCGTGGTGCCACCCCAACACCCGCGGCCGACTCTGACTGATCAGCATGCGGCGTCCCCGAACCGATCCCGGGGACTCGCAAGCCGGCTCCGCCCGGCCGCTCCCGCCCTCCGAGGCGGGCCGAGTGTAGCCGATACGAACCGCCACCTACCTGACCCGATCATTACCCTATCGGGTCCCGGCAAGCCGGATCGTCTCCTCCACCATCTTCCCGATCCCCGTGAACACCTGCCAGGGCGTCGCGTGGTCGTCCATATAGGCCGGCGTCGTCACCACTTTTCGCGCCCCGTCCACGTGCGCGTGCTCGACGCCCTTGACCACGTTCCGCGAGCCCCAGGAGGCGATCGCGTCTGCCACGCCCGCGGCGTCCCCGATTGTCACCTCGCACCCGGGCCCGCCGGCCGCGGTGCCCAGCACCTTCGCCGCCAGCACCGGGGCGATGCAGCAGAGCCCGATCGGCTTGCCCGCCGCGTGGAACGCCCGGATCACCCGCTCCACATCCGGGATCACCCGCGCGCCCGCCCCGTCCCTCGCAAACGTGCACAGGTTCTTCGCCGCCCCGAACCCCCCGGGGAAGAGCACCGCGTCAAAGTCCTTCGCCTCGAGCCGCGACAGCGGGGAGATCTCCCCTCTCGAGATCCGCGCGGCCTCCACCATGCAGTTCCGCGTCGCTCCCGCCTCCACGCTCCCCGTCGCGTGGTTCACCACCTCCGCCTGCGGCGCGTCCGGCGCGAAGCACCGGTACTTCACACCCAGCCTCGCCAGGTGCGCCAGCACCGACACCGACTCGTGGATCTCCGACCCGTCCGCCCGTCCGCACCCGCACAGCACCACCGCAGCGGTCTTGCTCATGGTTCGCCCTCCGTGCCGGCGGAGTCATGACCCGGGCCGGCTTGCTCAGGATTGTTCGCCCGTCGCACGGCCAGCGGCCGCGGCCACTCACCTGCCCCTTTGCCACACGGTCGTCGGCGTCGCGCCGCCGACCCCGTCCACCCAGAACACGCCGATGCCCGTGAGCACCCGGTCTCCCGCCCCGTGCAGGAGCACCACTTCCACGGGTTCGCCGGATTGGATCTCAGTACCCAGCGGCGTGCGCGCCCTTCGAACACGAAGACTCCACGTCCCGCCGCGCTGCTCCCAGACGCCCAGCCATCTCGCCACATCCCCGACCCCCCCGCGCGGCGCCTCGAGCAGCACCACGGTTCCCCGCTGCTCGTCGTTCACGCGGAGCACCCGCGCCGGCTCCGGGGTCTTGGCTGGCTCGGTCGCGATGCCGCGCCGCAACCAGGGCGATTCCGGCACCAATGCGGGCGGAGCGAAGGGTCCCGCGCGCAGCGCATCCGCCAGCCCGCGCCGATTCTCCACAAGGGCCTTCGCGCTAAACAGCACGGTGCCCGACGCCCCCCCGCTGGCGCGCGTCGCCATCACCTGCGCGACCACGTCCCCGGGTTCCCACGATGGCGCGGGATTCCCGTCCTTGCCCGTCTCGCCCGCCGGCAGCACTCGGCTCGCGTATAGCCCGGGCCACACGTGCCGCTGCTGGTCGTTCTGGTCGATCCACCAATCGAGCAGCCGCGCAAAGGGTTGCTGCGGGGCCTCCAACTTCCAGTACAACTGCGGCGACACATAGTCCAGCCACCCCTCGCGCACCCAACGCCGAGCATCGGCGTGCAGGCCCGCGAACGCGTCGAAGCCCCGCACCGCGGGCGGGATTCCGGGCCGCCAGATCCCGAACGGGCTGATCCCCACCTTCACGCGCCGCGCCCGCGCCTTGGCCCGCTGGTACAGGTCGCGCACGAACCCGTCGATGTTCTCCCGCCGCCACGCGTCGCGATCCAGCGTTCCGCCCTCACGCCGATACGCCCCGTACGTCTCATCATCGGGAAACGCCTGTCCAGCCTCCGGGTACGGGTAGAAGTAATCGTCGAAGTGGATCCCGTCAAGGTCGTACCGCGCCAGCAGATCGTCCACCACCGCCAGGCTGTGCGCCCGCGCGCCGGGGTGACCCGGATCGAGCCAGAGGTACCGGTTGTACCGGCGGACCCACTCGGGGTGCGCGTTCGACACGTGGCTCGCCGCGTCGGGGTGCCTGGACTCGAAGTGCCGCGCTCGGAACGGGTTGATCCACGCGTGCAACTCCATGCCCCGCGCGTGCGCCTCGCGCACCCACTCCGCCAATGGATCGACACTCTCGCCCCCACTCGTCCCGGCGATCGGGCTGCCGCTCCGCCCGGTCAGAAACTCCGACCACGGCTCCAGCGCCGACGGATAGATCGCGTCGCACGCGGGCCGCACCTGCAAGACCACCGCGTTCAGCCCGGCCCCCGCGGCGGCGTCGAGGATCCGCGTCATCTCCGCGCGCAGCGACTCGACGGGCAGCCCCGGCTTGCTGGGCCAGTCGATGTTCGCCACCGTCGCGACCCACACGCCGCGGAACTCGCGCATCAGCGTCGGCGGCTGAGCGGATTGCCCCTTCGTCTCCGACCACGCCGGTCCGACGGCGCCGCCGCTGGGGCCCGCCGGCTGACCGGCGGTCGATCCCGATCCGCACAGCGCCCCCGCCACCGCGGCGGCTGCCGCCAGCAAACCCCATCTGCCCCGTGCGAGCGTCACAGGATGACCCCCACCGTCCGCTCGAATCGCACGCCCCGGCTGGCCGGGAACCGCCGCAGGCCCTCCTCCCGAAGCGCCGGCGCGAACTCCCGAACGTACCGGTCGAAGACCTCCCGCGTCGAGAACACGTACCGCGTCTCCACCCGCGGCGGCACGCCGGGTTCGTCGGGGTCCAGCCGCACGATCATCGCCGAGTGCGCCCCGCCCGCGATCACCTGATCGACGTGCCCGTCTTCGAGCCACGCGATGTAGTCCCGCGCTGTCGCCTCGTCTGGACACTCCGCCCGCACCGTGTACGCGATTCGCTGCATCCGACCAGCGTAGCAGACCCCCGCGGACGGCCCGACTCGCCCCTGCGCGGCCCACTCAGCCAACCCGCTCGCCGATCACCTCGTACACCGGCGGCAGAACCGCGAAGTCCGTCGTCGAGACCTTCACTTCGTCCAGGTCGCGGATCAGTTGCTCGCAATCCGCCCCCGGCAGCAGCCCCATCGCGACCAGTTTCGGCGCGTACACGCGCCACCACGTATCCACCCACGTGAACATGCTGTCGTGCCCCCGCGCCACGCGCTGATGCACCGCCAGGTGCGTGACGCGCAGCCCCGCCGCCTCCATCATCCGCGGCAGCCGCCCCACCACGTCCGGATCGCCGCCCCGCGCCCGCCAACTCGCCGCCGTTGCCGCCACCGCCTTCGCCCAACTCTCGCGTCGGGGCGCCAGCGTCATGCTCTCGTAGTTGAAGTAGTCGTGCGCCACGAACCGGCCCCCGGGTTTCAGCAGTCCCGCCACACCCCGCACCACATCCTGAGGCCGCGGCACGAAGCACAGCACCCACCTCGCATACGCCAGATCAAACCCCGGCCGCGCCTGTTCCTCCGGAACCGCCGCGCCCAACGACTGCACGTCCCCGACGCAACCCCGCATCCACCCAAGCGACCGCGCGGCCGCCTGCCGCCGCAGGTGCTCCACGAAGCCCGCCGACTCATCCACGCCCACCGCCGCGCCCCCCGGCCCCACCAGTTGCGCAAGATCGAAACTCGCGAACCCCGGCCCGCACCCCACGTCCAGCACCCGGTGACCCGGCCGTACTCCTGCTCGCTTCCACGCTTCGTGGGCCGCGTCCGACCACAGCCTGTGCTGCAGCGCCAGCCGAGACAACTCGTCCTCGCCCGTCCCCAGCACGTACTCGCGCTCACCCTGTTGCTCGCTCATGCTGCAAGATAGGCGAGTGTCACCAGGACGACCGCATTGCTGCACGGGCCATACCGTTCCGCGCTCGGCCCGTCACCGGAGAACACGCCATGCGGACCCAACTTCTCTCTGTGCTGCTCGTCGCGACCCTCGTCGCTCTCCTGACCGCCGCGGCCCGCGCCGAGGTCAAACTCGTCGAGGTCGAGTACCAGATCCCCGGCTCCGACCAGGTCTTCCGGGGATTCAAGGCCTACGACGATGCTGCCAAGGACAAGCGCCCGGGCGTCCTCGTCTGCCACGAGTGGTGGGGTTGCAACCAGTACGCCTCCGACCGCGCCAAGCAACTCGCGAGCGAGGGCTACGTCGCGTTCGCCCTCGACATGTACGGCAAGGGCAACGTCACCACCGACCCCAAACAGGCCGGCGAGTGGGCCGGCAGACTCTATAGCGACCCCGACGCGCTCCGCGTCCGCGCCGCCGCCGGACTCAAGGTGCTCGCGAACGACGCGCTCGTCGATCCCGCCCGCCTCGCCGCCATCGGCTACTGCATGGGCGGCACCGTTGCCCTTGAACTCGCCCGCACGGGCGCCGATCTCAAGGCGGTCGTCTGCTTCCACACCAGCACCATCACCGCCAAGGCGCCCGACGACAACGCCCGAATCAAGGCGAAGGTGCTCATCTGCCACGGCGCCGATGACACGTTCGTCAAGCCGGGCGAGATCGACACCTTCCACGAGCAGATGCGAGCCGCGAAGGTGGACTACCAGTTCATCGCGTATGCCGGCGCGGTCCACTCCTTCACCAGCCCCAGCGCCGACAAGGCCGGCATCCCGGGGGTGAGGTATCAGGCAGCCGCCGACCGCCGGTCTTGGGCGCACATGCGCATGTGGTTCCGCGAGGCTTTCGCCGACGCAGCGGGAAAGTGATCGGGGGGCGTCGCCCGCCACCCGCGCGCCCGCGACTGAGTGCTCAGTACTGTCTGTGTGTTGTGTGCTCACATCTGCCACAGCGACGAGCCCCACGTCAGGCCCGCGCCGAACGCCACCATCAGCACCAGTTGCCCCTCGCGGACACGCCCGGCCCGCGTGAGTTCGTCCAGGCAGAGCGGCACAGACCCCGCGCTGCTGTTGCCCACCTTGTCGATGTTCACGTACAACTTGTCGTTGGGGATCCCGAACCGCTCCCGTGCCGCCTCGAGGATCCGCGCGTTGGACTGGTGGCACACGAACATGTCCACCTGCTCCGCCGAGACGCCCGCTTTCTTCAGCGTCTCGTCGATGATCTCCGAGAACGTCGTCACCGCGAACCTGTACACCTCGCGCCCGTTCATGAACAGGCAGTCGGGCCGCACCTGATGCAGGTCGTCCTCGGGGCGGATGTCCCCGAAGCACTCGGGCATGAACAGGTCGCGCCACCCGCTCCCGTCCGCCCGGGTCGCCTGCGCCAGGATCCCCTTGCTCGTGTCATCGGTCGCCCGCACCACCGCCGCTCCCGCGGCATCGCCGAACAGGATGCACACCCCACGGTTGTTGTAGTCGATCAGCGACGACACCGTGTCGCACCCGATCACCCCGATCGCCCGGTGCGTGCCCGCCCGGATCAGGTCGTGCGCCGCGTTCATCCCGAACACGAACCCGCTGCACGCTGCACCCAGGTCCCACGCCCCGCAGTGCCCCGCGTTGAGCGCCGCTCCCACGAGGCACGCCGTCGAGGGGCACCGCTGGCTCTGCGTGATCGTTCCGCAGATGATCAGATCCAGTTCCCGCGCCTCCATGCCGGCCGCCTCCAGGGCGCGCCGGAGCGCCTCGGTGCACAGCGTCGTGTTGCTCTCCCCCTTGCTCCAGTCGCACAGCGTCCGCTGCCGGATCCCCGTCCGCTGATAGATCCACTCGTCGCTGGTCTGCACCACCGTCGCCAGTTCCGCGTTGCTCAGGATCCGGCTCGGCAGCGCGCTGCCCGTCCCCGCAATCCGCACCCCGACCCGCGGGATGGGCGGCAGTGACAGTCGCGCTCGAGGCGTCGGCGTCGTCATGGTCCCGAGTCTAGCGGGCCCGACCCCCTCGCGCGCCCCCAGCGCCCCCAGCGCCCCCAGCGCCCGCACCGCGCGCACGCCCCCGCGCGCCGCGAAAACCCTTACTTGTTGATGTCCCGCGCGGGGCCCGACCCCGCTCCCGCCTCGCCCGGCAGCGGCTCGATCGGCCCCAGCACGACCTTCAGCAACTCCGGCGTCCTCGAGTACGTCCGCGTCACGCGTCCGCTCTTGAGCGCCACCCCCGCCCCGGCGTGCCGACCCACCTCCACCTCGTCCAGCGGCGAGTCCCCCGCCGTGCGCAGCGTGAGCCGGCCGATCGCCTGATACCCCGTCGGCTCGCCCACGAACACCTCCGCCGCGGGCTCGGTCGTCAGGAACTTCGTCAACTCCATGATCCCCGCCGAGCGCCCCGGATCCGCCATGATCCGGTTCCCGTCCGGCCTCAACTCGTACCACCCCTCCAGCGTCCGCTGGAACCCCATGTTCACCGGCCCGACCGTTGCCGGCGCCGCGCCCCCCGCGCCAGGTCCCGCGGGCACGCCCTCCAGCATGATCAGCCCGATGTCCGCGCCCGCCGCCGTCGTCGCCACGCGGCTCAGATACGCCCCCGCGTCCACTTTGATCTCCGCGAGCGACGCTGCCTCCACCGCCACCACGGTCGTGCCTCCATCAAGGCTCGCGTAGCGCTGCTTGCCCGTCGCGTCCAGCGCCTCCCCGACCACCAACTCGCGCGTCACCGTCCGCACCGTCGCTTGCTCGGCCCCGCCGCTGACCTCGCGTACGTCCGACTCGATCACCACCCGTGCCGCCGGCGAGTCCAGCCCTGTCTGCGCCCGCGCGCCGGGGGCCAGTTCGTCCATGAACCGCGCGATTCGTGCCCCTTCCAGTGCCGTCAGCAGCCGCTGCACCGCCCCGGGGTCCGCGGGCGACGCCACCGGCTCGGTCAGTCCCCACGCGCCCTGCACCCGCGCCAGCGCCAGGCTCCGATCGCCCCGCACCAGCCGCACGCGCGAAGCCTCCGCCATCACCCCCGGGAGCAGCGCCGTGTCCCGCCACGCCCGTACGCCCTCGCCTTGGAACAGCGCGTGGAGCGAACTGGCTACCACGCCGATCCGCGTCACCAGCCCCGCTGGGCCTGCAGCCGCCGGCGGTGCCGACGTGCCCGTCGCGGGCCCCGTCGGCACATTCGCCGCGGGGCTTGTCACCTCGATCAGGCCTTGCCCGCCCAGCACTTGCGACGACAGCCGAAGCACAACACTCCCCTGCCCAGGCGTCGCGCCAGCGCCATCGAGTTCGAGTGTCACCACCGTGGCCCCGTCGCCGATCTTCGCGCCGGGCGCGGGCCGGGCAACCGTCACAACCGTTCCCAGGATCTTCAGCAGGTTCCGAACCCGCTCCCCGTCCACGCGCCACGCCGGCCCCTGCGCCGCGCCGCCTGACCGCAGCCGCCACTGGCCCTGCGCGTCACGCTCGACGCGGGTCCCCGCGCCCGGCGTGCCCGCCGGCGCTACCACCACCGCAGTCACGCGCGACGCGTCCACCTCCAGCACCCGCGCCCCGGCCTCGATCACCCCCGACTCCGCCGCACCCGCGCCCCCGCCGGGCTTGCGCAGCACAAGCAGCGTCACCAGCCCGAGCCCCAGCGCCACCACGATCGCCGTCAACAGGGTCTTGTTCGACATGCGCGATCGTAGAGGTGCCCGGCGCGCCCTGACTCCCCACCCGCCGCGGCTTCACCACCTCCCTCCGCTCCTCACGCACGCGCGCCACCCCGCGGCGACTACGCGAAAACGACCCACGCGCCGTTTTTCGAAGCCCCTCCCAAAAACACAAGCCCCACGCCGTGAAGGAGTGGGGGGGACGCTCGCACCATCAGCAGTCTCGCGGTCCTCGCTACCAATGGGCAGGGCCGGACTTGAACTCCCGGCGAATCCCGCGAGAAACACGCCAGTTTCAGAATCGGGCGGCAGTAAATCCGGCAACAAAGGGGGTGGTTTTGGCCCCCCGACGCCCCCGGCGACGCCCACCGATCCCGAGTTGGCGGCGGTGGTCGCGGTGTGGCCCGACCTGCCCCCGGCGATCCGGGCGGGCGTGCTGGCGCTGGTGAAGGCGGCGACCCCCACAACGCCCCCCACGGCCCCGAGCGGGCCGGCTGGCGGGGCGAGCGGCCCGACGACGTGAAAGGGACTCCCGACCGAACCGACGCCCCCAAAGCCCCCCGGCGGGGGTTTCCCCAATCGACGGCCCAAGCGACCCACGGAAGGGTATCCGATGCTGGCAAACACCCACGCCCCACGCCCCAAGTTTGACACCCTGTTCGCCGATCCCCGGCACTTCCGGGGGGATTGCCGGCTGATGCGCACGGCGATCCGTCGCGGCTGGCTGAACGACGCCCCGCAATCGGATCGGGATGCCCTGGTGGCCCGGTTCGAGCAAGCATCCGACGAACGGCGAGCGGTAGACCCGGACTGTCGGAACTTCCGCGCCCTGCTGGCGGAGATTCGCGTGGGACTGGAACTTGAACACGCGCGCCAACGCGCGGAGTTGTGGGAGTGGCAAGTCGCGCGATTCGGCGACCGCGACCCCACGGGCCGGCCCCGCGAGCGGTGGCACGTTTCGGACTATCCCAATCGGATCGACGCCAATGAACTTCGCCGGCGGTGGATCGCGGACGGGATGGACCTGCGGACCCTGCGGGGGTGCGCGATCGACGTGCGGCCCGCCCCCCCCGCTGACAAGCCCGACGACCACGGTTGGGGGGGCGAGCGGATCGCCCTGGCGGTGGTCGCGGACGCCCGGTACGGCTGGCGCGTGTGGCTGGTGTGTCCCCGCTGCAAGTGTCGGCGGGCGCACCTGTACCCCGTGCGGGCTGGCGTCCGGTGTCGGAAGTGCGCGGGCATCGCATACGCGGACGGCGAACAATGACGGAAACGGGCATCGGGATTGATCCCCCGATGAACGGATCGGGCTGGGGTCTTGGCGCTCACTCGCCCCAAGGCCCCGCCCGACCGGCCCGAGAAAGGCGAGTGAACCAATGGCACGGAAGCCCGCGAAGAAATCGCGCAAGCGCACTACATCCAAAGCCCGCAAGCCCCCCGCGAAGCCAAGCCCCGAATACAAAGTCACCGGCCCGTACTCCCCCGAGCAACGGACGGCGATCGTGGAGCGCATGAGGGCGAGACATTCGCCAGCCACGATTCAAGGCACAATCGAGCGGCCCGACTTCCACGTTACTACCGACATTCGCGCGACAAGTGATCCGCTGTGGCGACACCTGGCCGCGTTTCGGCGGCGGCTGATGGAAGGCGGCACACACACACCGGCAGAGTGGCAATCCCTGTTGATCGACATTCGCATGGAGGCGCACGCGGCGGGGCTGCGCCCGCACCTTGGCAAAGTCGAATACATCGTGGCGACGTTGAACGAAGCCCGCGAAGGCGATCCGGGTGGATCGTGGGACGATGAACCGGATAACTGGTCGAAAGTGATCCTGACGGCGTGCGGTGAAGCCGGCTGGATTCAACTTCACGACCTGTTGGACGGATTCGCGGACACCGGCATCCCCGCTGACAACCACAAGCGAGCGAGCGCGATCGAGTGGGCCGAAAGTTGGATGAACGCCCGCGAGCGGCAACTAGCCGAACCCGGAGCGATGACGCGGCTGGAAGCGGGCATCGCGGCGGTCGCCCAGTTGACGACGGCGCACGCCGAGCGAATGGACCGAGTAGAGCGGGCGGTCTTGGCGGCGGGCGGTGCTGCTGACGACGCGACGCCAACCGATCCAACGATGCGCGACCTTGCAAGCGAAGCCGGTATCAGCGATGACACCTTCCGGCGCGTCCGTGACGCGGCGGGGATCGAAGTGAAGTTGAGGGGTGCGGCAGCGAGAAACCGGCGATACAACCCGAGCGAAGTTGATCGACTGATCGCGGCGGCGCTCGCCGGGAACTTCATCGAACGAACCGCGATGGCCGAAAAGTGGGCGCGGTGGGGAGGCAAGAAAGCCGCAAGTAAGCCGCACGCGAGCAAGTAAGCCGCACGCTGATACATCGGTGCTGACTATCGCGCCAAGCCCGCGAAACTGTGGGCATGGACACAAAGTACTTGCGAGTAGACGAACTGGCGCGAGCGACGCGCCTACCTGCGGCGTGGCTGAAGCGCGAAGCCGACGCGGGGCGGTTGCCTTGCATCCGTGCGGGCCGGCTGCGCATGTTCGACCTGGCTGCGGTGTTGAAGGCGCTGGCCGAGCGGCAGACGAAGGGCGGTGCCAAGTGAACGGCGCACGCTCCACAACTACCGGCACGGCTGACGCGACGATGAACGCCAACACGACGGCCCCGCTGCTGGTAGACCGGCGCGAAGCCGGACGGCTGCTGGGCGTGTCGCCCGGCACGATCGACAACCTGCGGACACGCGGCGAACTTCCGAGCGTGAAACTGCTGTCGCGTCGCCTGTTCGACGTGGCGGACCTGCGGTGGTACATCGAAGCGCGGAAGGGGGTAGGCCAGTGAACACGCCCCCAAGAAACGACCCCGTCCAACGAATCCTGACGGCCCTGCGGGAACACGGACACGAACCCCGCAAGGCGGGCGCGGGCTGGTGCTGCAAGTGTCCGGCCCACGACGACCGCACTCCGAGTTTGAGCATCAACGCCGGCGACGACGGGCGGGCGCTGGTGAACTGCCACGCCGGTTGTACCGTCGATGCGGTGTGCGGCGCGATCGGGCTGCGGCCCGCTGACCTGTTCATCCCTGACCCGAGCCGGCGCACGGGACACGCGCCACGGACCCGCCCGAGTGTCACCGTCACCACAACCCGACGGACGCCCGCACGAAACGCGGGTATCGGTGACGGTGACGCCAAGACGTTCCCCACGGCCCGCGACGCGGTGGCCGAGTTGGAGCGGCGGTACGGCCCGCGATCGACGACCTGGACGTACCACGACGCCGGCGGCGATCCTGTGGGGCTGGTGGTGCGGTGGACCCCGCGCACGGGGAAATGCGTGCGCCCCGTGTCGCGGAAGGCGGACGGATCGGGCTGGTGCATCGGCGGGATGCCCACGCCCCGACCGTTGTACGCCCTGCCCGACCTGTTGGCGTCGAAGCCCGGCGATCGGGTGTTCATCGTCGAAGGCGAGAAAGCGGCGGACGCGGCCCGAGCGGTGGGGCTGGTGGCGACGACAAGCCCGCACGGGTCGAAGTCGGCGGGCAAGGCGGATTGGTCCCCGGTGGCTGGGCGTGAAGTTGTGATCCTCCCCGACCACGACGACGCCGGCGAGCGGTACGCCGACGACGTGGCGCGGCTGGCGTCGGCTGCGGGCGCGAAGTCGGTGCGGGTGGTGCGATTGGTTGAACTCTGGGCAGGGATGCCCGAAGGCGGCGATATGGCGGACCTGGTTGAGCATCGCGGCGGGGACGCTGACCCGATCCGCGCGGAAGTCGAAGCCCTGGCCGACAAGACCACGGCGACGACGCCCAAGACCGCGCCGATCGACGGCGCGCCGGTGATCGTGCGGCTGTCGGACGTGAAGCCCGAGCCGGTGGCGTGGCTGTGGCCCGGTCGTATCGCCCTGGGGAAACTCACCTTGATTGCCGGCGATCCCGGCTTAGGGAAATCGTTTCTGACGCTCGATATGGCGGCGCGGGTGTCGCGGGGCTGGGCGTGGCCCGATGCCCCCGGCGTGGCGACGACGCCCGGCGGCGTGGTGCTGCTGAGCGCCGAAGATGGGGTCGCGGACACGATCCGCCCGCGCTTGGACGCGGCGGGTGCGGACGTGGCGCGGATCGTGGCCCTGGAAGCGATCCGATCGGTGGGCGACAACGGGCGCGAGTCGGCCCGCACGTTCGACCTGTCGCGCGACCTGCCCGCGCTGGAAGCGGCGATCGGATCGGTGGAGGGTTGCCGGCTGGTGGTGATTGATCCCGTGACGGCGTACTTAGGTGGCGTCGATTCGCATAAGAACGCGGAGGTACGCGGGCTGCTGGCCCCGCTGGGCGCGATCGCGGAGCGGCATCGGGTGGCGATGGTCGCGGTGACGCACCTGACCAAAGCCGGCGGCGGACCTGCGATCTATCGGGCGATGGGATCGCTTGCGTTCGCGGCGGCGGCGCGGGCGGCGTGGGCGGTGAGTAAAGACAGAGACGACCCGCGCCGGCGGCTGCTGGTGCCGATCAAAAGCAACATTGCCCCGGACACGGGCGGGCTGGCGTATCGGATCGAAGCGGTGGGCGTCGATGGTTGCCCGGCGCTGGCGTGGGAACCCGACCCGGTGAACGTGAGCGCCGATGATGCCCTTGCGGGTGATCGTGACGAAGGCGGCGGGCGCACCGAGCGCGACGACGCGGCGGAATGGCTGGCCGACCTGCTGGCCCACGGCCCACGCGCTGCGCGTGACGTGGAGCGCGATGCCCGCGACGCGGGGTATTCGATCGCCACGGTGCGGCGGGCGAAGGCGGCTATCGGCGTGGTGTCCCGCAAGCCGGCTTTCGGCGGACCTTGGGAATGGACCCTCCCCGCCCAAGATGCTCAACCCCCGAAGATGCTCACCGAAGATGCTCACACCCCGCCAAGTGAGCATCTTGGGGAGAAACACGCGGGATTGGACGGGAATCCGCCCAAGATGCTCAACGGTGAGGGAGTGAGCGCCTTGGGCGATGGTGAGCGCCTTGGGGACACGGCCACGGACGCCGGCGACGGCTGGGGGGAACTGTGAACCCGCACCCCCACGAACTCGCCCCGCTGCTGCTGGCCCTTGGGCGGGCGGGGATCGAACTGGCCCCCCACCCGACCGACGCGGGCCGGCTGCGGCATCGCCCGGCGGACCTGCCCCCCGACCTGTCGGCGCGGCTGCGGATACACCGGGCGGCGGTGGCGGGGCTGCTGGTCGGCGGGTACGCCCCCGCCGGCGATGACGCGGGGTACGTCTTGGGCGAACGGCTGGGCGTCGCGGACGGGCTGGGGATGCCCACGCACCCCGGATCGGTGGCGTGGCTGGTGGCGGTCGGGGAGTCGATGGGGTGTAGTTGCGGCGTAGCAACGTGTGGGGTACACTTGGGGCATGGCGAAACTGACGAACGCGATTCGGGCGGCGGTGAAGGCGAGCGATCAAACGCCCTACGCGATCGCCAAGGGTGCGAACGTAGCCCGTAGTCAACTGTCGCGGCTACTGAGCGGTGAAAGCGGGATGACGGTGGACACGATCGAACGGCTGGCGGACTACCTGGGGTTGCGAATCACGATCGAACCCAAGGGCAAGACCACGAAGGGACGGTGACGTATGGCAAGCATCGGACGCGAAGGCGAGCGGGGCGAGTTGAAGCGGCTCATCTACCGCGACGCGGCGGGGAAACAACGATCCCTGCGGCTGGGCCGGTGTTCCGAGCGGGCGGCGCAGGGCGCGCTAGCGGGATTTGAGCGTGTGCTGGAAGCCCATCGGGTCGGTTCGACGATCCACCCGGACGGGGTGCGGTGGCTGGAAGCGATCGACGATCGCCTGCACGCGCGCGTAGTCCGGCTGGGGCTGGGCATCGGACCCCGCACGTCGGCGGGAGTGGTGACGCTGGGCGGGCTGCTGGCGGCGTTCTTCGTCGGCGTGGACGTGAAGCCCGCAACGCGGGTGCGGATGGAACAAGCCGAATCCGCGCTGGTGGACTACTTCACCGAAGCCCGCGACGTGGCGACGATCGGCGAAGCCGATGCGGACGAATGGCGGGCGAGTCTCACGAAAGCGGGGTACGCGCCGGCGACGATTAGCCGAACGGTGCTGTACGCCCGGCAAGTGTTCCGCTGGGCGATGCGGCGGGGCATGGCGAGCGGCAACCCCTTCGCGGAGTTGAAGGCGGGGGCGCAAGTCAACCACGCCCGCGCGGTGTTCGTGTCGCGGGAGTCGATCGCCAAAGTGATCGACGCGGCCCCCGATGCGGAATGGCGGCTGCTGATCGCCCTGTCCCGGTTCGGCGGGCTGCGCGTTCCGAGCGAAGCCCTTGCCCTGCGGTGGTCGGACGTGGATTGGGAGCACAACCGGCTGACGGTGCGAAGCCCCAAGACCGAACACCACGAAGGCAGGGGGGAGCGGATCATCCCGCTGTTCCCTGAGATTCGGGAACACCTGCAAGCGGTCTTTGACGCGGCCCCGGTCGGGTCGGAGTTTGTGATCGGTCGCTACCGGGAGGGCGCGAACCTGAATCCGCACTTCCGGCGGATCATCAAGCGGGCGGGGCTGACGCCCTGGGATCGGACCTGGCACAACCTGCGGGCGAGCCGGCAAACCGAACTGGCGGCGACGTTCCCGCTGCACACCGTTTGCGCGTGGATCGGCAACACGAAGGCGATCGCGGCGGGGCACTACCTGCAAGTCACCGACGCCGATTGGACCCGCGCCACGGCGTCCGAACAGGCGGCAGCAAATCCGGCAACACACACGCGCCAAAGCGCGCCCACGGCGTCCACGCCAAAAACACAAAACCCCCAAAACTCAAGTGAGTTAGTGGGGGTTGGTGTTCCGTGTGATTCGGTGGAATCTCGACCAATGGGCAGGGCCGGACTTGAACCGGCGACCCCCGCATTTTCAGTGCGGTGCTCTACCAACTGAGCTACCTACCCGGACGCCCCGTCTCATCGGCCAAACGGGGCTGGAACGATACCGCGCTTCCTCCCCCTTCTCCACCCCGCGGCGTGCACTTTTCAGCCCTCCCCGCCCCTCCACGTCGTCTCTGCCCCGCCCTCCGCGTCCGACCGCCCCGACGCATCCTCCGCTCCGCGTTCCGGCGCGGCCTCATCTCCCTTCGCGTATCCTCCGCCCATGACAGATCACCAGCCGGTCATCGCCCTCACGGGTGCGACGGGGTTCGTCGGTCGCGCCATGGTCCGCGCGCTCCTCGACTCCGGTCGGAGCGTTCGAGCCCTCGTCCGCGACCCCGCCAAGGCCCGCGCCGTTCTCCCCGCCGACCGCCGCGTCTCCTCCGTCGTCGGCTCCGCGACAGACCCGGCGGCGCTCCGCGACCTGGTCCACGGCTCGGCCGCCGTCGTCAACCTCGTCGGCATCCTCCGCGAGGGCGCCGGCCAGACCTTCGCCTCCTGCCACGTTGAGACGCCCCGTCGGCTCGTCGAGGCCTGCGCTCACGCCGGCGTGCGCCGCTTCGTCCATATGTCCGCGCTCGGCGCCGACCCCAACGGCCCCGCCGCGTACCAGCGTTCCAAGTTCGAGGGCGAATCGATCGTCCGCAAGTCCGACCTCGCATGGACCGTCTTCCGCCCCGGCCTCATCCACGGGCCCGACGGCGAACTCACCGGCATGATCCGCGACTGGGCCCGCGGCGTCAAACAACCCTTCTTCTTCATGCCCTACTTCGCCCGCGTTCGCCGCGAGTTCACCGACGCCCTCCTCCCAACCGTCCATTGGGACGCGCCTCAGGTCGCCCCCGTCAGCGTTCACGACGTCGCCCGGGCCTTCGTCGCCAGCCTCGACTGCCCAGCCGCCATGGGCGAGGTGTACAACCTCGTGGGCGGCGAGTCCCTTTCCTTCGTCCAGATGCTCGAGTGGTGGCGCGACAATCTCCCGCGAGGCGACCAGAGCCTCCCCATACTCCCCGTGCCCGGCGAGGCCGCCTCCCTCCAGGCCAAGGCCGCGAAACTCCTCGGCCTCAGCGCCCTCCTCCCGTTCGATGAGGGCATGCCCCTCATGGCCTCCCAGGACACCACCGCCGACCTCACCAAAGTGCGCGCCGACCTCGGCCTTGACCCCGCGCCCTTCCGAGCCTCAGCCGGCGCGTATGTCGCATCCATCGCCTGATCCGCCCCGCGCGTCCGCAACCCGGGCGTGGGCCGTCCACCACGCCGATTGGCTCGACGCCGCCCCCACCGTCCCCGCGGCGGGCGTCCAACTCCTGTACGCCGACCCTCCGTTCAACACCGGCCGCCGACAGCGGACCCCGCCCGGCGCCGCCCGCGCGGGCCGAAGAGTCAACGCCGCATTCGACGATGCCCTCGGCACCCCCGATCAGTTCATCGCCTGGCTCGCCTCTCGCCTCTCCGCAACCCTCCCCGCGCTCGCCCCCTCCGCCAACGTCATCATCCACGTGGACTGGCGCACCGCCCACCACGTCCGCCACCTCCTCGACCGCCTCCTCGGCCCTGACCGCTTCGTCAACCACCTCATCTGGTCCTACGGACTGGGCGGCTCCTCGCCCCGCGCTTTCGCCCGCAAGCACGACGACCTCCTCCTCTACTGCGTCGATCCTCGACACGCCTTCTTTGAGCCCCCGCGCATCCCGGCCACCAGCCGCCGCCTCGCAGGGCGCACCAAGAAAGCCACCGACGTCCTCGACATCCCCGCCCTCAACAACATGGCCCGCGAGCGCACCGGTTACCCCACCCAGAAGCCCCTCGCGCTCCTCGACCTCCTCGTCCGCGCCTGCTCGCCCCCCGGCGGCCTCGTCCTCGACCCCTGTTGCGGCAGCGGCACCACCCTCGTCGCCGCCGTCTCCGCGGGCCGATCCGCCACCGGCTTCGATATCAGCCCCGACGCCGTCGCCCTCGCCCGACGCCGCCTGACCGACGCCCAACTCTCACCGCTCTGACGCCCCAACCGCGCGCCCCCCGCCCCCCACCCCCGCGGAGTATGCTCGATCATGCCCCGTGATCTCACAGGTCTCCCCATCGCCATCACAGGCGCGTCCAGCGGCATCGGCGCCGCCACCGCCCTCGCGTGCGCCCGCGCCGGCATGCCAGTGGCCCTCGCCGCCCGGCGCATCGACCGCTGCGAAGAACTCGCCGAGCAGATCCGCCGCCAGGGCGGCCGTGCCATCGCCGTCGAGGTTGACGTCGTCGATCCCGCCGCCTGCCAACGCCTCGTCGATCGCACCATCGAGGCCTTCGGCTCCATCTACTCCCTCTACGCCAACGCTGGTTACGGCATCGAGTCCGCCGTCGACGCCACCTCCGACGCCGAACTCCGGCGAATCTTCGAGGTCAACTTCTTCGGCACCATGAACGCCATCCGCCCCGCGCTCCCCCACATGAAGGCGGCGCAGCGCGGTCACGTCCTCATCTGCTCATCCTGCCTCGCCAAAATCGCCGTGCCCTACTACGCCGCCTACTCCGCCACCAAGGCAGCACAGGCCCACATCGGCCGCGCCATGAACATCGAACTCGAACCCCTCGGCATCCACACCTCCATCGTCTGCCCGGTCAGCACACGCACGGAGTTCTTCGACAACGTCCGCACCGAGCAAGGCGGCAAGCGACTCGTCGTCCACGTCCATCCGCGCTTCCAGCAGACCCCCGAGCACGTCGCCGACGCCACCGTCCGCTGCCTCCGGAAGCCTCGCCCCGAGGTCTGGACCAGCCTCGGCACCCGCCTCGCCATGGCCCTCTGCAACGCCTTCCCGGGCATCGAACACTTCAAACTCCGCCCCATGGTCGCTCAGCGCGCCGCCACGTCCCCCGTGCCGAACACGCGGGTCTGAACCTTCGGCCCGCCTGCGCCAAAAACAAACGAGGCCCCTTCGCGGGGCCCCGTAATCAATTCGATCATCTCGCCGAGCAGCGCCTGCTCCGTCGGGCCGACTCAACTCGCCTTCACGGCCGCCAGCCACTTGGGCCGCGGCGTCTTCGCGTCCGTCGGCTCCACGTGCACCCGGCGGCCCTGGAACACCACCGTCCCCTCGGCCAGCGCGTACAGCGTGTTGTCGCGCCCACGCCGCACGTTGAACCCCGGGATGAACGGCGTCCCCACCTGGCGAACCAGGATCGACCCGCACTTGGCCTGCTCACCCTCGTACAACTTCACGCCCAGGTACTTCGGGTTGCTGTCGCGACCGTTCTTGGTCGAGCCCTGACCCTTCTTGTGTGCCATGACAATCGTCTCCGCTTCGGAAAATCCGGCTCAATCCGCCGGGCCCAAACCATAGGCTTCCATCGCCCCCGGGTCTATCCCGCGGCTCCCCCACCACGGCTCCGCCCACGCCCAAAACCCCACCCCGCCCGGGGCCGCCACCCCCCTCGCTACCGCATGATCCACCGGTACTCGGCCGCCTCGATCGGCTTGTCCCCGCGCCCGGTCATCTCCCCGGTCGCCTGGTACCGCACCATCAGCGACTTCCTCAGCACCGCCTTCGTTGCAGAGTCCGGCAGGGTGATCGTCGCCGTCTCCCCGCTGAACCCCGCTGCGTACACCGTCAGTTTCGCCGGGCCCAGATTCTCCGCCGACCAGATCACGATCCCGTCCTTCGCGTTCTCCTCCCCCTGCAGCAGCGGCCCAATGATCGCGATCTGATCCTGCAGCAGCGGGTTCTGCATCTTCTCCAGAAGCGCCTTCGTCACGTCCGCCGGCACGTCCCGCCCGCTCCGCACCGGCTTCCCATCGCCGAAGGTCATGTCGAACGACGGCGCAAACAGCACGTCCTGCCCGGAACGATTCGTCACCTTGTACGTCAGGTAGTAGAACGCCCGCGACTCACCCTGCACCGGCACGCTCGTCACCCGCAACGCGCCCAGGTCAACCTTCAACTCCCACCGCCGCGGCACCGGATCCGGCTCCGGCGCCAGCCCCAACGTCGGCATCAACGCCAGCGCGGCCGCCGTGACAAGCCCCAGTTGCAAACAGCGGCGTCGTGTATTCGTCTGCATGGTCGGCGTGGCCCTGTGTGTGTGCGCGGTCCGGCCCCGTCGTTCGGGGGCGGGTAGTGTACTACACATTCGACGCCACGCCAAACCGGTTCCCCCCACCCCACGACGCCGACCGCCCCGCACCTAAGCACCCATGCTCGGCCACTCCTCCCCCATCCCCTCCAATCCCCCGGGCGACGCCGGCCCGGACTTTGAAGTCCTTGCCGTCCCCCCCGACGGTCGCGACGCTGCCGTTGCCCGCGTCATGAACGCTGGACCATCCGACGCCGACGCCGTCCGGGACTTGGTCGGGCGGCTCGAGGCCGATGGCGGCGACCTCTCCCTCCTCTGGGCTACCCGGCGGATTCCCTGCGCCACCACAGCCACCCAGCCCCCTCGCCGTGATGCATCCCCCTTCACCCAGGCTTGCCTCGCAATCCTCGGCGCCGGGCGGACCGCCGTGGTCCTCGTTTCTCCGGGCCTGCCCACCGAGCACCAGGGCAAGGGCATGCACGCCCGGGCCCGGCGCGAGCGCGCCGCCCTCCTCACCCGCGCCTGCGATGACCTCCAAAGCCTGAACCGCGATCAGCACCGCGTCGTCCTCGCCCAGACCCTCCTCGAACCCGACGCCCACGACCTCATCACCGCCTTCGAGGATGCGGGCTTCCGCCGCCTCGCCGACCTCGGCTACCTCCGGCGATCCATCCCCTCACCACACCGGGCGGGTGCAAGGCCCTCTCGTCTCCCGCCCGGCGTCCGCGTTGCAACCCTCGCGGACATCGATCCCCAGTTCCAGCAGGCCGTGCTCGCGCAGGTTCTGGAAAAAACCTACGTCGGCACTCTGGATTGCCCCGATCTCTGCGGTCTCCGATCCGTCGGCGACGTCATCGATTCCCACCGTGCCGTCGGCACGTTCGACCCCTCCCTCTGGCTTCTCGTGCTCGAGGATCAGCCGGCGGATTCGATTCCCGGATCCCGGCTTCGTGGTTCCCCCGAGGGGTGCATGCTCCTCAGCGCCGGCTCCGCGCCCGACACCGTTGAACTTGTGTACCTCGGGCTCTCGCCCGCCCTCCGGGGCCGCGGCATCGGCGACGAACTCATCGCCGCGGGCCTCGCCCGCCTCGCTGGCCGCCCGGAGTCCACGATCGCGTGCGCCGTGGACCTCGCCAACGGGCCCGCGCTCTCCCTCTACCGCCGCGCGGGCTTCAAGCGATTCACCGAGCGGGTCGCCCTCGTGCGCGAGATCCCGGGCGCGCCGACCGCTTGAAGTTCGCGTGCCCCACAGCACGGCGCGCGAGCTTTGTGCTTCCTCACAAGATTGTGCACACTCATTCCGCACCACCGCTCGCCGCGCGTGGAGAAAAAAAACTCACGCCCTGCGCGCCGCGTAATTTGCCGAGCGGACTCGCCTCCGCAACCCCGTGAAGCGCCGACCTCCCGTTCGACCCGCGCTCAGATCGTGTTATGCTCCCTCCGGTCACGGACCGACCCACCGCGGCGGGCGCGCCGCTGCCCCTCGATCCTCGCGAGCCTCCTCGCGGGCACTCGGGCGGACGCGTGCCCGGCGGGCGTACAAGGACTGAGCACAGTGCGTGTGTCGTCATTGGGCGCGGGCCTTCGCCGTGGCGCGATCGTTCCAGCCCGATGGAGCAGTGAGGGTGCGAGCCGTGGAAACACGTCACGCAGCGCGATCGGAGCGCGGTCATCTCGTGCGAAACCTTTCCCCCGCATCCCGGCCCCTCACCGCCACCCGCCCCCCCGCGGCCGCCGACCTCGCGCCTGACCCCTCCGCCGTCGATGCGGCCCCGGGCGCCGCAGTCGCCCGCTTGCTCATGCAGCGATTCGGCGCCGCACGCTTCGAACGCTACTTCGGCGTCGCCCCTGCCGTCCGCTTCGGCCCCGACGGCCTCGAAATCGAGGTCCCCACAGGCTTCCTCGCCACCCTCCTCGACCGCCGTTTCAAGCACGAAGTCCTCGCCGCCGCCCGTGACGCCACCGGGGCCGCCCCCCAGGGTGTCCGCTTCGTCGCCCAGCGCCCCGTCCCCGCCGCCGATCTCTCCGGCGAGCCCGCCGCGCTGACCGGTGAACCTGCCCCTTCAAGGGCCGCCTCTCCGAACACCGCCCTTCCCGCCGCGCACGTCGCCACACGCTCGCGGGCCCAGCGCCTCGCCCACGCCGACCGGCACAACCTGGCCCACTTCGCCGTCGGCCCCTCCACACGCCTCGCCTACGAGGTCGCCGCTGCCCTTGCCTCCGACGCTCCGGACCTGCCTCGTCTCGTCGTCCTCCACGGCCCCTGCGGCTCCGGCAAGTCTCATCTCCTCTTCGGCGCCGCCCTGCGCGCCGGGCAGACCCGCCCTGGCGCCCTTGTCCGCGCCCTCTCGGCCGATCAGTTCACCACCGACTACGTCACCGCCCTCCGCTCGGGCCGCCTCGAACACTTCCGATCCGCCCTCCGCAACGCCGACCTCCTCGCCATCGACGACATCGGCGTCCTCGCCACCCGGCCCGCCACCCAGAATGAAATCGTCCTCCTTCTCGATGCCATCGCCGCCCGTGGCGGGCGTGTCCTCGTCTCCGCCGCCTCCCTCCCGCGCCAGATCGACGGCCTCTCCGAGCCACTCGTCTCCCGACTTATGGGCGGCGTCGTCGCCAGCGTCGGCCTTCCAGACGAGCCCACCCGCGCCGCGCTCGCCTCCCGATTTGCTGCCCGCCGCGGCATCCGCCTCGAGCCCGACGCCGCCCTCGCCATCGCCCACGCACTCCCCAACTCCGCCAGCGCTCGCGATGTCGAGGGCCTCGTCGTCAAGGTCGAGGCCATCCACCGCCTCCTCGATGGCTGCCTCGTCTCCACCTCCCTCCCCGCCGAGCACGCCATCGGCGTCGGCACCGTCCGCCGCGCCCTCGACCGAGACTCCGCCCCACGCCCCTCTGGCACCGCCCCTCTCGCCCGGCAGCCCGTCAGGTTCCCCGCCATCCTCGCCGCCGTCTGCGAACGCCTCGCCGTGGCCCCGGAGGAAGTCCTCGCCTCGGGCCGGCACGCCACCGTCGTCGCCGCACGCTCCCTGTGCGCCTTCGTCGCCCGCCGCGCCACTACCATGAGTTTCCCTGAGATCGCCCGCGCCCTCGGCCGCCCCAACCACTCCACCGTCATCACCGCCTGCCAACGCGTCGCGCGCCAAATCCACGACGGCATCGCCATCCCACTCGGCCCACAGGGCAACCCCTGCTCCCTCCAATCCCTCGTCCACGAAATCCTCAATCACGTGCGGGGAGTGGATAAGTAGGATCCCGTACCGAACTTGGCAATCCACCCGACTCGTGTTAGGCTCGTGTCCGTGGAGCCCTCCCCCATACATGAGCGATTGAGTGCCGTCGCGGGACGCCTGACCTACCGCGAAATCGCGGAGCGCACCGGCGCGCACCCCGAAACCGTCCGACGGTACATGCAGGGGCATTCCCCCAGCGTCGAGTTCCTCGCCGCCGTCTGCGCCCACCTCGGCATCAACGGCGAGTGGATGCTCACCGGCCGCGGACCCATGCGCGCACGCGACATCCGCCAGGCCGCGCTACGAGAGGCCAACGCCGGCGAACTCCTCACCGCCATGGCCGAAACCCTCGAACGCCTCCGCGACCGCGTCGAACGCCTCGAGGTCTTCGTCCACACCATGGAGACCCGCCTCCGCGTCCACGCCACCCCGAATGACGACGCCCATTCCCGCGCCGCGTTCGCGGAGGTCAAGCCCGCCGCCGCCCCGACTCTCACCGCCGCCCCGGCAGCCGCCGACCACGCCGGCACACCCGGAGACACTCATGGCGAACCAGCCGCTCGTCCGTCCGCCGCCCGCGCTCGCCGGATCGCCGACGCTGCTGCCAAACCAGCACGTCAAGACGATCGTTGAACTCCTTCGCCCAGCCGGTCCGGAACTCGCCCGCCGTTGGATCGCCGCCCTCCTCCTCGTCCCCCCCGAGGAGCGCAGCGACGTCGTCGCCGCCGTCGAGGCCTCCATCGTCAAGACCTACGCCCCTGTCGCCAAGACTGCCCCGCGCGGCTCCGCGTCGCACCCGCGGACTCCCCCGCCCCCCGACTCCCCCTCCGCCGACCAGCGCGACCAGGAGTTCATCGTCGTCTACCCCGCCACCCAGAAGATTGGCTACGTCGAGCAGATCGAGCGCACCTACGCCCCGGCCAGCGGCCCGCCCAAGGCCGCACCCAAGCCCGCCACCCAGACCCCCGCCAAGCACCGACGTGCCGGCGGCCGACGCTGATCGCACCCGCCGCCGCGCTCCCCGGGCGCACCCGCCGCCCCGCTCAGCCCCACCCACACAGCGCGTACACTCCCGCCTATGCCGCACACGCCCGTGCTCGATCATCCGGTCTTCGCGCTCGTCAAGGCCAAGTTCCCTGCCAAGAAGTTCCGCGCCACCGAGTTCCGTGGCCAGTCCGCCCTCATCGTCGAGCCCAGCGACCTCCACGCCGTCCTCGCCTTCCTCCGCGACGACCCCGCCGCCGCCTTCAACTTCCTCTCCGACATCGCCGGCATCGACTACCTCAACTACCCCGCCCCCATGCCCGGGCGCTTCGCCTGCGTCTACAACCTCCTCTCCCACACCCGCGACGACCGCTTCTTCGTCAAGACCTTCCTCAACCCCTCCCGCCCCACCGCCGGCATCGAGCCCGACCCCGCGCTCGAACTCGACTCCGTCACTGACCTTTGGGCCGGTGCCGAGTGGATGGAGCGCGAAGTGTTCGACATGCTCGGCATCCGCTTCCGCAACCACCCCGATCTTCGCCGAATCCTCATGTGGGAGGCCTTCCCCGCACACCCGCTCCGCAAGGACTACCCCGTCCAGGGTCGCGGCGAACGCGAGCAGTACCGCATCGTCGATCGCAGCGACGCCTAGCCATCGCCCCACAAGCCTTCCGCCGCGCCACGCCGCCGCAGGAGCCCGCCATGAACCGTCCCCTCCGCGGATCCCTCTTGGCCCTCTCGCTCGCGGGCGCGGTCTTCCTCGCCGCCTGCGAGTCCAAGATCACCCAGGAGTCCTTCGACAAGATCGAGACCGGCATGAGCCAGGCCCAGGTCGAGAAACTCCTCGGCGGCAAGGGCACCGACGAGACCCCCTCCGGCACCAGCATCACCGGCGCCGGCGTCGTCGATAGCCGAAAGGCCGCCGCCAAGATCCTCCGCTGGAAGGACGGCTCCAAGAGCATCGTCGTCGTCTTCCGCGACGGCAAGGTCTTCGAGAAGATGAAGGACGGGCTGTAGACCGGCCCACCTGCTCGGTTCGCGCAGCGCCGTCGCGCTCTCCGAGCCGCCCTCACACCCCCGCCATCTCCCGGTCCTTTGCGCCGGCCCCCTTCACTTCCACCCCCAACTGCACCAGCGGGCCGTGCGGCTTCTTCGCCTCCTCCGCCAGCATCCGCGCCGCCTCCGGATCCCGATACGTCGAGAACAGCATCGCCCGGATCGTCGCCATCAGCCCACCGGGCGATGAGAACGTGTGATCCACCGCCGACGGCTCGTACCCGCAGTGCACCATGCACTGCTGGCACGCCCGGTTCCCCGACGCCCGCCCGTACCGCTCCCACTCCGTCGTCTCCATCAACTCCTTGAACGTCTCCACGTACCCGTCTTGCAGCAGATAGCACGGCTTCTGCCACCCGAAAATGCAGTACGTCGGCAGCCCCCACGGCGTGCACTCGTACTCACGCCGCCCCATCAGAAACTCCATGAACAATGGCGACGCGTTGAACCGCCAGTGCCGCTTCCGGTTCGACAGCACCATCCGGAAAAAGTCCGTCGTCCTCCGCCGCTCGCTCATGAAGTGCTTCTGGTCCGGCGCCTTCGGGTACGCGTACCCGGGCGACAGCATGCACCCCTCCACCCCCAGCGCCATCATCTCGTCCATGAACGCCCGCACCGAGTTCGGGTCCGCCCCCTGAAACAGCGTCGTGTTCGTCGTCACGCGGAACCCGCGCTCCACCGCGAACCGGATCGCCTCCACCGCGGTCTTGTACGTCCCCTCCCGGCACACCGCGAAGTCGTGGTGCTCCTCCTGCCCGTCCATGTGCACGCTGAACGTCAGCCGCTTGTTGGGCGTGAACCACCCCTCCTCGATCCGCTGCTTCAGCAACAGCGCGTTGGTGCACACGTACACAAACCGCTTCCGCGCGATCAGCCCCTCCACGATCTGCTTCATCTTCGGGTGCAGCATCGGCTCCCCGCCGGGGATTGCCACCACCGGCGTCCCGCACTCCTCCGCCGCCGCCCAGCACTGCTCGGGCGTCAGATCCCGCTTCAACACGTGCGCCGGATACTGAATCTTCCCGCACCCCGCGCACGCCAGGTTGCACCGGAACAGCGGCTCCAACTGCATCACCAGCGGATACCGCTTCCGCCCTCGGATCTTCTGCCCGAGCACGTACGTCGCCACCGCCCACATCTGCGAAATCGGTACCGCCATGGTCCGCGAGGGTATGTGCGCCGTGTGAAGAACGGGGCATCGCCCCGCCCGCCGCACCGAAAACTGGTGGAGATCCCTGCATTCGTCCGATCCTCGGGAATCCCCCTTCAGCCCCCCCACGAGCGCGCGTTATGATCCGCAGCCTTACGCCTCACGCCGCTTAGCCGCCTCGGGCTCTGGCCGAGGCTTGCCGCAACGCTCGGAGCCTGTGTGGGCATCACCATGTCAGCCCGCGTCAGCGCCCAGCCGATCACCTTGATCTACGACCTCTTCCCTCCGCCGCCGCCCTTCCAGATCCCGCCCCCGCCCGCTTCCGACCTCACCTCCATCGCCACCGGCGATATCGACATGCCCTGCCGCATGTCCGGCGCGGCCCATCAGGGCGAGGATCCCCTCCCGCCCGCGCCTGAACTCCAGTTCCAGATCGCCGTCGGCCGCTACGTCGGCCCCACCAACCCCGACGGCACCCTCGTCCACGCCGCCCAGATGATCCAGGACGGCACCCTCGGGCCCTTCGCCGAACTCACCCTCGTCTTCTACGAGAGCATCCTCACCAACCAACTCGGCGGCGGCTGCACGCCCCCGCGCCACCGCCTCATGTACAACGGCCAGTGGCTCGCCGAAGGCGACCCGGGCGAGCCCGGCGCCATCCAGTCCTTCGGCCGCGGCTGGCGCTCACACACCTTCCGCGTCCCCATCTCCTGGGTCCGCTTCCCCGCCGAGCCCGGCCCCGAGCCCGGCATCGCCCCCACCCCCGCCGTCAACAACATCCATATCGCCTGGGACCCCGTCACGCCCCTCGCCCTCGCCTGCAACACCTGCATGGCCGTCAGTTCGATGTCGCAGCGGACGCGGGTCGTCTCACCCGTCATTCTGATCCATGGAAAGAGCCTGGATCTGGGATGATGGAGCCGACACGGGTTCACAGCCGAACTCAACGCGAGACGGATTCCGTGGAACGGGCCGACCTTTGAACCGAGCGCGGCTTCGACCGCGCGGAATGCACTCTGGCTGGAAGGCGCTGTGCATCAGGAGTTGGGTGAGCCCTACCGAAACAATAAGATCTCCGCCTTCGCTCATCGCCTGGGCGCCGCCCGTGTACATCTCGTCGCGCACAGTAAGGGTGGACTCGACGCTCGTCGATGGTTGGCCACCTTCTATGCCGGGGGCAAGAGGACCGGCGAACCAATGGTGCTTACGCTGGCAACACCTTCGACGCCGCACAATGGGAGCGCGCTCGCCGACCTTGCAGTCGCCAGACACAAAATGACAACAGCGGACGTGTTTGATCACATTGGCTTCCCTCGTGCGTCGGGGCTTATTCGCCTGAGTACACTAATGAGTTACAATGGATACAACGTTGGTTGCGAGTCTCTGCGCCCAAGTATCTGTGCCGAGGCCAATGCCAGAGAACTGCCGGCGTTTCCCGCTGAGGTGTTCAAGTGTGCGGCCGGTGCCGACATGGATCAGGATGCCTCCGGGGTGATCGATCACGTTGATGAGATTCGACACCTGTCGATCGATTCGGATTTCTGGGCCCAAACCATGCAGAACGGTGCGCCTGCAACGACCTTCAGTTCGACCGACACCGTCTATCAGTTCTTGCGGTTGGTTCGCACCGTGGAGTGGCGGGCCGAGCATCGCATTGTGGGGCCCGTCAACGAACCCTTGGCGGTTCGTGTTGCGGTGTTAACGGCTGCAGGCTCCGGCCCGCCGGATAATACGCGAAACGACGTGCTTGTAACCGAGTCAAGCGGCCGGGGCGATGGCTCGTTCGGGGTCATCGGTCAGCCCGCGATGACTGCCGTGTTCGACGGGCCGCGTCTTGCACTTGGCCCGGGCGGAGTCGTCGGGCCGAACCCCTTTCGAAGTCAGAACCACTCCTCCATCGGGGGGCGCGACGTCGCGGCCACAGTCGCGGTGGAGTGGCTCCTGTTCTCTGACAGTGTCTCGCCCTACGGGGGGCGACGATGACCGCCCCGAGTCACGTTGGTCGATCGCGGACGAGGCTGATTCGGTGGGCGTTTGTTGCGTCGCTCGCGGGTGTAATCGCGTACGTGTGTGTCGGGCCGTGGGCGTCACGAAGTGGCTTCCTGCGATCAGCCCGCGCAACAGATCTGTCGTTTCTGGGGACATACTCCGGTGTCGTCTTGCTCCGCCGCGGGACGACTGACGAGTGGCTGTTATCTGGGATTGGAAGCAGCAGCAGTGACATCGCCATCATGCGTGGGCCTGTCTCCGATACATCCATAGGTTCCCTGGGGGTGTTCGTCTTGCCCTCCACCCCAGGCGTTACTCCACAGCAGTCCACGGAAGAAGTGTGGTTCAGATCCCCTCATCCCATTGTTAAGTTAGACGGCAGGAACTCCGCACTCGGCTCTGATCAGCATGGTATGCCCTATGAGGTTGTGTGGCGCGGCGGCTCGCTCACTGTGGGTGGGCGCACGCTGTCCATGGGCGGCCGATACCTGCTCAGTTACGCGCTGGCTGGCGCCGGGGAGGATGCGCGCATTGCCGTCCTCACGGCCGCAAGTCAGTCGACCTCCCGAGCGCTCCTCCCGGGCGGCGGCGGTCGGATCGTAAATGGGCCGTACCAACTAGAAGTGTTCCGCGTCTCCGATCTACGCCCTGAGCGCCGTGTTCGCATCCAGTGTGACGACGTCGAATCCACCTCACGGATCGGCTGGTACGAGGGGCGGACGCTCATCGCCTTCGACGACTCCGCGCGATGGGTGTGCGTCATTCCAAGGGAATTGTGGTTCGCGCCAGAGCGGTAGCGAGTGAAAGGACCCCCATGCGCCGTCAGATCATGCTCGCGAGCCTTGCTGGGCCACTGCTGTCCTCGTCCGTTCCGGTCACTGGACAAGTGAGCCGCATGAATCTCCGAACTGAGCAGGCAGGGCTCGTGGCGCTCGAGCAGGGCGTGCACTCCGCCCTCCGTGACTTTCGCCTGGAGTCGCTCGCTGACTACACCATCTCCGTGCGCACCCTCCGCCCCGAGGTTCGGGTGTCGCTGTCGGGCCCCAGTGGCGCCGTTGTGACACCGGAGGCGGCCGCGCTCGCCGGGGGTCCTTCGACTTGCGACTTTCAGCGGACGCGAGCGTCGCTCCGTTCATCGCGCCCGAGGCACCGGGTGCAGGCGTTGCTGAGCATCGATTCCGCCGCCAGGAAGGTTCGCCCGGAGTGTGGACAGTTCGTGTGGATCGGCTCGGCTCTGACCAAAGCGCATTTGTTGCCCAGTTGTTGGTCAACCAGGCCAGCCCCGCCGGGATCAGCACCGGGTGGTTGAATGGTCAAGTGCCCCTGGGCGCAGCCACAGTGTTCGTGACCACGCTCCACGACTCGATGGCCGGCGCATTGGATCCGATCCTCACAGCGAAAGTCACGCGTCCCGACGGCACGCAAGTGCCGCTGAACCTACGCGACGACGGTCTCGATGGCGACGGCGAGGCCGCCGATGGACTTTTCAGCGGCCTTGTCCGCGCCACTCAGGAAGGCTCTTGGCTCGTCCGCGTTGATGCGGAAGCGACAACCAGCCTGGGTGATGTGGCATGGCGATCCGCGGCTGACGAACTCTTCGTCACCGCACCCGGTGCCCGCTTCGACCGCCCCGCGCCCTTCTCCGACGAGCCCCACGACTCAGACGCCGACGGCCTCTTCGACTCCATCCGCGTCTCCGCCGACCTCCACGTCCAGACCCCCGCCACCTACATCCTCCAACTCCACCTCGTCGAGCACGCCACGGGCGATCCGGTACGCGTCCACGTCGAGGCCGACCTCGCCCCAGGCTCCCGCACGGTCTCCGGCCTCATCCACATCGAGCCCTGGGCCATCCCCAACCAGGGCATCCGCTACCGCCTCACCGACGCCTTCCTCGCCATGGTCCACGATGGTCGCATCGTCACCGTCGACGAGATGCACGCGCCTCACGAATCCTGGTCCACCGCCACCTACACCCCCATCATCATCCCGCCCCGCGGCGTCCACCTGGGCGACTTCTCCACGACCCGCTTCGATACCGACAGCGACGGCGACTTCGATACCGTTCGCTTCCTCGCCGACGTCCGCGTCGCCGCCGGCGGCACCTACGGCCCCTCCGCCTCCCTCTACGACTCCTGCCACGCAGTCATCCAGCACATCGAGGGCGACATCGACCTCTTCGCCAACCTCGACAATCAACGCCTCGAACTCACCTTCAGCGGCACCGCCATCGGGCACCACGGCATGGACGGGCCCTACTCCCTCGAAGACCTCGCCTTCTGGGGGCCCGCCGGCGGCCTTCAACGCCGGCTCGTCATGACCACGCCCGAATGGTCCGTCGTCACCTTCGACCAGGGCCGCAAGTGCGCCGGCCCACGCGACCGGAACCACAACGGCCTCTGCGATTGGTGCGATATCGCCAGCGGCCTCAGCCTCGACCGCAACCACAACGGCATCCCCGACGACCGCGAGTGCCGCCCCGATTTCGACGGCGACGGCACCCTCACCCCCGACGACATGAGCGACTTCGTCGCCTGCTTCTTCGTCGGCTGCGGCCATCAGCCCTGACGCAGCCCGGCCAGATCCATCAAACCCGCCCCGCTCGAACTCCGTAGACTCTCGCCTGCGCGGCCCCACCGCCCCCACGGCGCACCATCGCCGGGCGGCCTCTCGGAGAGCGCCGCCGACGCGAGATACCGGACGTGACCTCCCCCTCAAACCCCGATACGCGTTCCGACGAAGCCGTGTTCGAGGCCTACCGCGACGGCGACGCCGAGGGCCTCGGCACCCTCGTCCGCCGCTATCACGACGACCTCCTCCGCTTCCTCGTCCGCCTGGTCGGTGACCGTGCGGGTGCCGAGGACGTCTTCCAGGAGACCTTTCTCCAGATTCACCTCTCCGCCGACTCCTTCGACGCTTCTCGGCGGTTCAAGCCCTGGCTTTTCACAATCGCCGCGAACAAAGCACGGGACCACCTGCGTAGAACCAGCCGACGACGGATGCTCAACCTCTCCGCGCCCCTCTCCTCGGGCAGCGGCGGGGGCACGCCAGACGACGGAACCACCTTCGTCGACCTCTTGGAGGTCGAGGTTCCCAAGCCCGGCGACGCCGCCGACACCGCCGAACGCGAAGCCATGGTCCAGCGTGCCGTCACCGAACTTCCGCTCTCCCTTCGTGAGGTCCTCCTCTTGGCCTACTTCCAGCGACTCAGTTACGCCGAGATCGCCGAGACTCTCGAAATCCCTCTCGGCACCGTGAAGAGCCGCCTCCACGCCGCCGTCGCCGCCTTCGCCCGAAAGTGGCAGGCCATCTCGCGGGAGGAATCCCCCAAGTCCGAAGGGGGGCAGATCACGCCATGAAGCCCGACGGTCAATCGCCCCAGCCCGATCCGCCCATGCCCTCCGACGCCCTCTGCGACGCCGACCGGCTCGCGCTCGACGCGCTCTCCGACGCCCTGGGCCGCACCGACCAACTCCCCGATCCCCTCGCTCCACGCGCCCGCGCCGCAGCCGCGCTCCTTGCCCTCCTCGGGCACGGCCCCTCCATGGGAACCGCCGACGCACTCGCCGATCGCGTTCGCCGCGCCGTCCGTCACGCCCCGAGGCTCGGCGCCACCGACACCCGCTCCGCGCCCCTGCCCGCCTCCGGCTGGGTTGATGACGACCCTTCTCTCTCCCCCGCCGACGCCGAGGCTCTCCAGGCCCTCGCCAGCAACCACTACGACCCTCGCCGCGTCCCAGGGCCCCTCCGTGAGCGCGCCCAGCACCAGGCCAACATCCTCGCCCTCCTCGGCGGCGCTGCCGATGTGACCACCTCGCCCGCCGATCCGCGCGCCGCGGATCGCCGCGACGCCCTCGTCCGCCGAACCCTCGACCTCGTTCAACTCGAAATCGACCGTCAGGCCGCCCGCCTCGTCGTCGAGGCGCCGCGGCCCACGCGCTCCCGTTTCCGCCTTGCCGACCTCGTCTCCGTGGCCGCCGTCGTCGTCCTCGGCGGCATCCTCCTCGGGCCCGTCCTCACCGGCTACCGCCAGCAATCCATCCGCACCGGCTGCGCCGCCAACATGGGCACCGCCGCCATGGCCTTCGGCCAATACGCCAGCGACTTCCGCGAATCACTCCCCATGGCCTCCGCGTCCCTCGCGGGCATGCCCTGGTGGAACGTCGGCCGCTCCCCAGAGCAATCCAACTCCGCCAACCTGTTCACGCTCGCCCGCACCGGCTACGTCAACAGTCTCGAGCCCCTCGCCTGCCCGGGCTGCGACAAGGCCCCCCGCGGCAAGCCCCAGCCCGGCGCCTGGGACTGGTCCTCCATTGACCAGGTCTCTGTCTCCTTCCAGAACCTCTTCTCCCGCGAACGCCCGCGCTGGACCCAGTCCGCCCGCATGGTCCTCCTTGCCGATCGCTCGCCCATCACCCTCAGTTCCCTCAGACGCGAGCCCCAGAACCCCTTCGCCAACTCGCCCAACCACGGCGGCACCGGCCAGTGCGTCCTCCACAACGACGGCTCAGCCTGCTGGGCCGACTCCCCAGTCCTCACCTGCTGCGACGCCCCGGACAACATCTGGCTCCCCCGCGTCATCGAACTGGGCATCGAGGCCGCGGACCTTAGCCGCCGCACAGGCAAGCCCGTCATCCTCATGGGCATCGAGCAGCCCGGCACCCCGACCGACATCTTCCTCGGGCCCTGACCTCGCCCCCAGCCCGTTCAACTGGCGAGCATCGCACCACGCGCCCCAATGAAAAACCGCCCGCTTCACGCGGGCGGCCGGGTGGTAGTGCTCGAGCGTCCGGCTGATCGCCCCGCTTAGTTCTTCTTTTCGTCCTTCACCTCAAACTCCGCGTCGATCACGTCGTCCTTCTTCCCGCTTGCGCCGGTCTTCGGTTCGGCGGTCCCGGCACCCGTCCCCGCTGCGCCCGCGGCCTTCGCCGCCTCGGCCTCGTACACCACCTTCCCCAGTTCCATGCTCGCCTTCTCCAGTTCCTTCACCGCACGCTCGATCGCTTCCTTGTCGTCGCCCTTGATCTTCTCTTCCACGCTGGAGATGGCCGACTCGATCTGTCCGCGAACGTCCGCCGACACCTTCCCGCCGTGCTCCTCGAGCGCCTTGCGCGTCTGCAGCACGAACGCGTCGGCCTTGTTCTTCAGGTCCACGACTTCGCGGCGCTTCTTGTCCTCGGCCGCGTGAACCTCCGCGTCCCGCTTCATCCGCTCGATCTCCTCCTTGGGCAGCCCGCCCGAGTTGGTGATCTTGATGTCCGCCTTCTTCCCCGTCCCCTTGTCCGCCGCCGTCACCGTCAGGATCCCGTTGGCGTCGATGGCGAACTCCACCTCGATCTGCGGCACGCCCCGTGGCGCCGGCGCGATCCCCGACAACTCGAACTTCCCCAGTTCCCGGTTGTCCCGCGCAAACTCCCGCTCGCCTTGCAGCACCACGATCTGCACGCTCGGCTGGTTGTCCGACGCCGTCGAGAACGTCTCCTTCTTGCTCGCCGGGACCGTCGTGTTCCGCTCGATCAACTTCGTCATCACCCCGCCATAGGTCTCCACGCCCAGGCTCAAGGGCGTCACGTCGAGGAGCAGGATGTTCTTCACGTCACCCTTCAGCACGCCGCCCTGGATCGCGGCGCCCACCGCCACCACCTCGTCGGGGTTCACGCTCTTGTTGGGCTCCTTCCCGAACACCTCCTTGGCGATCTGCTGGGCCTTGGGCATCCGCGTCGATCCGCCCACCAGCACCACCTCGTCGATCTTGCTCGCGTCGATCTTCGCGTCCTTCAGCGCCGCCAGGCACGGGGCCTTCAGCCGCTCGAACAGGTCCGCGGTGATCGACTCGAACTTCGCACGCGTGAGCGACACCTCCAGGTGCTTCGGCCCGTTCTGGTCCGCCGTGATGAACGGCAGCCGCACCGTCGTCTCCTGCATCGTCGACAGTTCGCACTTGGCCTTCTCCGCCGCTTCCTTCAGCCGCTGGAGCGCCATCGCGTCCTTGCGGATGTCGATCCCCTCGCGCTTGCGGAACTCCTCCGCCAGGAAGTCGATCACCCGCTGGTCCCAGTCGTCCCCGCCCAGGTGCGTGTCGCCGTTGGTGCTCAGCACCTCGAACACGCCGTCGCCGATGTCCAGGATCGACACGTCGAACGTGCCGCCGCCGAGATCGAACACCGCGATCTTCTCGTTCTTCTTCTTGTCCAGCCCGTACGCCAGCGCCGCCGCCGTCGGCTCGTTGATGATCCGCTCGACCTTCAAGCCCGCGATCTCACCCGCGTCCTTGGTCGCCTGACGCTGCGCGTCGTTGAAGTACGCCGGCACCGTGATCACCGCGCGCTCCACCTTCTCGCCCAGATAGTCCTCCGCCGTCTTCTTCAGGTCCTGCAGGATGAACGCGCTGATCTGCTGCGGCGTGAACTCCCCCTGGTTCACCCGCACCTTCACGAAATCGTCGCTCGACCCCGTGATCGTGTACGGCACCTTCGACTCTTCATTCCCGCTCTTGCCGTACCCGGACTCACCCCCCGACGCCACCTCCGACCGCCGCCGGCCCATGAACCGCTTGATCGAGTACACCGTGTTCTTCGGGTTCGTCACCTGCTGGTGCTTCGCCGGTTGCCCGACCAGCCGCTCACCCTTCTCGGTGAACCCCACCACCGACGGCGTGATCCGCGATCCCGAAGAGTTGATCAGCACCTTCGGCGTGCCCCCCTCCATGATGGCCACGCACGAGTTCGTCGTCCCGAGGTCGATTCCGATGATCTTGGACATAGGTCAGGCTCCTCTAGTACCCCCGCCTTTGCAATGCCCGTGCCAACCCGCCCCGCCCCATCCGCCCGGCCCGCCCGCTCCCGGCCTCCGCCACGCCCCCCAGCGGCGGACCACCGCTCCGCCGACTGCCAGGTTGGCAGGACGCGTCTCCTCTCCCCGTCCCGATTCGCCTCGCCCTCGCTCATCTGATAGGATGCTGTCAGGCACTGGCTCCGTCCGCCGGCTCGCGTCCCGATGGACGCCCCGGCGGGCCCTGAACTCGAAAGGACTCCCATGGCGGCTAACTTCAACCAAGTCATCCTGATGGGCAACATGACCCGCGACATCGAGGTCCGCTTCACCCCCAGCAACACCGCCGTCGGCACCTTCGGCCTGGCCGTCAACCGCACCTGGACAACCCCGCAGGGCGAGAAACGCGAGGAAGTCTCCTTCATCGATTGCGAGGCCTGGGGCAAGGCCGCCGAACTCCTCAAGCAATACACCTCCAAGGGCAGCCCCCTCTTCGTCTCCGGCCGCCTCAAGCAGGACACCTGGGAAGACAAGAACGGCGGGGGCAAGCGCTCCAAACTCAAGGTCGTCGTTGAGGATTTCCGCTTCATCGGCTCCCGCCAGGGCGCCGGTGGCCCGGGTGGGGGCGGGGGTGGGGGGGGGGAATACGACCAGTCTGCCCCGTCGCCGCAGGTCCGCACCGGCCGCACGCCCCAGCACGCCGCCGACGCTCCGCCCGCCATCGGCGAAGACGACATCCCGTTCTGATCCCGTCGCCCACTCCTTGTCGATCGCTGAACACGGTCCGCTCCACCGACGTACCCTTGCGCACGTCTCGGGCGGTATCGGTGTGCGCGAAGCACGCCCCGCCGCGACCGTGGAGCACCCATGCGGCACGCTGGCTTTGTCGTGGCCTCTGGCCTGGTTCTCGCCTCGTCCCACACCCTGATCGCGCAGGACGCGCCCAAGGCCAAGCCCGCCGGCCCCGCGCCGGCCAAGGCCGAGCAGCCCGCGGAGCCCGCCGCCGCGATCTCCCTCGGCGATGAGAAGGACCCCGCCAAGATCATGGAGAAGGCCAAGGCCGCGGCCCTGGCCGTCAAGGACATCGCCTGCACCGTCGAGGCTTCCATGGGCGCCGCCGATCACGGCACCGATGCCAAGCCCGCCGACAAGCAGTCCATCAAGGGCAAGGTCCTCGTCGCGTTCAAGAAGGGCGGGCCCTTCCCCCTGGGCAACTGGCGCATCGAGCGTCTCGCCAAGACCGGCGACGACAAGCCCCATCCCATCATCGCCTTCGACGGCGAGAACATGCTCGCGCTCGACCACGACAAGAAGGAAATCCGCCAGACCCCGCCCGCCATGGGCTTCGCCTTCCCCGAGGGCGAGGAATCGCTCCTCCTGCCCATGTGGTTCTTCGAGCAGCGCCAGGACATGCTCGCCATGATGGGGCCCAAGGTCACCGAGCAGGTCCTCGTGGGCGAAGAAGACATCGGGGGCGTCAAGTGCGCCGTCGTCCGCACCGTCCGCGAAGCCACCCTCCCCGACATGGGCGATGGCGATGACGAGGACGCCCCGGCCAAGGACGCCGACAAGCCCAAGGGCGAGAAGCCCGCCAGGAAGATCATCGAGTCCACCGTCGTTGCCCTCGGCCGCGCGGACGCCCTCCCGCGCCGCGTCGAACGCTCGATGAAGGTCATCGGCGGTGACGACGAAGGCGGCGAGCAGTCCATCATCCAGACTTTCGCCGACGTCAAGACCAACACCAACCCGCCCGCCGCCGCCTACGGCATCAAGACGCCCGACGGCTACGCCGTGCGCAAGGTCGAGGCCGGCGAGGACTCCGGCCCCGCGCTCAAGTTCAAGGTCGGCGACGCCGCCCCCGCCTTCGCCCTCAAGGACGCCGAAGGCAAGGAGCACACCCTCGCCGGCCTCAAGGGCAAGATCGTGCTGCTGGACTTCTGGGCCACTTGGTGCGGGCCCTGCAAGGCCGCCATGCCCGCCATTCAGAAGATCCACGAGCAGTTCGCCGGCAAGCCCGTCGCCGTGCTGGGTGTGAACACCTGGGAGCGAAAGGCCGACGCCGGCCCCGCCTACATGGCCAAGCAGAAGTTCACCTACCCCTGCCTCCTCGCGGGCGACGAACTCGCCACGACCTACGGCATCTCGGGCATCCCCACCCTCGTGCTCATCGATGGTGACGGCAAGATCCTCCACATCGGCGTCGGCTTCGGCCCCGGCGAGGAGAAGCACCTCACCGAGATCATCGAGGGCGCGCTGGCCAAGAAGTAAGCCACCCGGGCCGTGCCTGTTCGGCCGGGCGCGACCGGGCGAATATCGTCCGGCATGTCCGCCCGCGCCGACATCACGCTGACCACCCCGCTCGCGGAGGTCCCGGGGATCACGCCGCGCGTGGCGGAGGCGCTGCGCGACCTCGGCCCGCGCAACGTCGGGCAGTTGCTCGCGTACCTCCCCGCGCGCCACGAGCGCCTCGAGGCCGAGAGCCCCATCGCCGACCTCGTGCCCGGGCGGATCGGCTCGGCCCGCGGCACGGTGTCGGCGACGCGCGTCGTGCGCGGGCGCGCCCCGCGCTTCGAGGTCGTCCTGATCGACGACACCGGCCGGCTCGACCTGGTGTTCTTCAACCAGGCGTACCTGCGCGACAAGATCCACCCGGGAGACCGTCTGCGCGTGCAGGGCAAGGTCGGGCGGCGCGCCGGCGGCGCGCAACTGGCCAACCCCAAGTGGGAGCGCCTCCCCGCCGAGGGCGACGAGCCCGCCGCCAGCGAGGAACGCCTCCGCCCGGTGTACCCCGCCAGCGAGGCGCTCGGCTCGCCCGCGATCGAAAAGGCTGTCGCCCGCGTGCTCCCCGCGGCGGACCTGATCGAGGACCACCTGCCCGAGCCGTTCAGGACCGAGCGGCAGATGCCGGCCCTCTCGCGGGCGTACCGGATGATCCACGCGCCGGCCGACGAAGCCGAGGCGGCGGCGGCGCGCCGGCGCCTGGCGTACGACGAGCTGCTCCTGCTGCAACTGGGCCTGGCGCTGAAGCGCCGCGAGCGCGGCGGCGCGGGCACCGCCCCGGCCCTTCGCTGGACCGAGCAGATCGACCGGCACATCCGCGCGCGGATGCCCTTCACCCTCACGCCGGCTCAGGATGAAGTGGTGCGGGAGGTGGCCGCGGACCTGTCGCGCGACACGCCGGCCAACCGGCTCATCCAGGGCGACGTGGGCTCGGGCAAGACGGCGGTGGCGGTGTACGCGATGCTCATGGCGGTTGCCAGCGGGCACCAGGCCGCGCTGATGGCCCCCACGGAACTGCTGGCCGAGCAGCACGCCCAGAGCATCGGCGCGATGCTCAAGGGGAGCGATGTCCGGCTGGCGCTGCTGACCGGCGCGGGGGGTGGGGGAAGCGCCGGCGGGGAGACGCGGCGCCGGGAGGTCCTGGAGGCGCTGGCCGCGGGGGAGATCGACGTGGTGATCGGGACCCACGCGATTCTGACCGAGGGCGTGCGGTTCGCGTCGCTGGCGGTTGCGGTGATCGACGAGCAACATCGGTTCGGGGTGCATCAGCGGTCGCGGCTGCGGGCGAAGGGGGTGGGGAGCACGGAAGCCACGGCGCGACGCGGGGCGGCGCAGGGGCGGCTGGGCGGCGCGGGGGCCGATCCCCGGGCAGCGGTCGGAGGGCACACGTCGCCGCACATGCTGGTGATGACGGCGACGCCGATTCCGCGGACCTTGGCGATGACGCTGTTCGGCGACCTGGACGTCTCGACGATCACGGGCCTGCCGCCGGGGCGGAAGCCGGTGAAGACGCGGGTGGTTGGGCCGGATGCGGCGAGCGAGGTGTACGTGTGGCTGGCGAAGCAACTGCGCGGCGGCGCGCAGGCGTACATCGTCGCGCCGACGATCGACCCGATCGAGGCGTCGCCGCCCGTCGGCGAGGGGGCAGGGGCCGTGCCGCTGGCGAGCGTGCGGGAGGTTCGGGAGCGGCTGGAGCGTGGGCCTCTGGCGGGGCTCCGGCTCGCGGAGATGCACGGGCAGATGCGGGCCGACGAGCGGGGCGAGGTGATGGCGCGGTTCCGCGCGGGGGAGATTGACGCGCTGGTGGCGACGACGGTGATCGAGGTTGGCGTAGACGTGCCCAACGCGAGCGTGATGGTGGTGGAGCACGCCGAGCGGTTCGGGCTGGCGCAGTTGCATCAGTTGCGCGGGCGTGTGGGCCGCGGGAAGCGCGCGTCGGCGTGCGTGCTGATCGGGCAGGCGACGACGGAGGACGCGGCGGCGCGGCTGCGGGTGATGGCGCAGACGAGCGATGGGTTCCAACTTGCCGAGAAGGACCTGGAGATCCGCGGGTTCGGGGATGTGCTGGGGGTGCGGCAGTCGGGGATGCCGCCGTTCCGCGTGGCGGAGTTGCCGCGGGACCTGGACCTGCTGGCGCTGGCGCGGCGTGACGCACTGGCGTGGGCGGAGCGGTCCCCGAGGCTCGACGGGCCGGGTGAAGGGACGATCCGGCGTCGGCTCGAGAAGGCGCACGGGCAGTGGCTGGATCTCGCAGGGGTGGCGTGAGGGGGCGGGTGGGAGGCGGGGAGGGTGTGTCGGACGCGGAAGGCACCGAGGAATCAGGGCATCGAGGCATCGAGCCGGGCTCGTGGCGAACGAGCCGATTGCCCGCATCAAGCGGGGCGCTCGGCGCGGGCGCACCAACCACGCCAAAGGGCGCGGAGGGCGGACTCCCAGCGGCTCACGAACGCGGGCGCGTCGCAGAGAGGTGATGCGAGGAGTCGCTCGCGGAGGCCGGCGCGGAGGGAGGCGAGGCGCGCGGGGTCGGCGGCGATTCGCGTCGCGATGGTGACGTAGTCGTCGGCGGAGCCCGCGATGAGGTCGTGCAGGCTGATGGCGGAGAGGAGCGACGCGCCGACGCGCTCGGCGTGCCCCCGGCCCGCGAGGGTGAGGACGGGGACGCCCATGAAGAGGGCCTCGCAGGTGGTGGTGGTGCCGGCGTAGGGGAAGGGGTCGAGGGCGAGGTCGAGGCGCCCGTAGAGGGCAAGGTGGTCGGCGCGGGAGCGGGTCTTGCCGATGAGATCGACACGTGAGGGGTCGATGCCTGAGGCGGCGAGGAGGGCGCGGTAGCGTTCGCGCCCGGGCTCGGTGCCGAAGCAGGCGTCCTTGAGGAGGAGGCGGGAGTTGGGGACCGTGTTGAGAATTCGGGCCCAAGTCGCGCGCGTCGCGGCGGAGACCTTGCCCAGCAAGTTGAATGAGCCGAAGGTGAACGGCGCGCCCGTGGCCGAAGGCGGTGGCGCGACGGCCGGGGCTTCGCCCGGCGGCGTGTAGCAGAGAAAAACGGGGTCGAGGCGGACGAGGCGTTCGGTGGCGAGGGCGTCGGCGTCTGGCGCCGGATCGGTGATGGAGTCCACGAAGCGTGCATCGATGGAGGGGAGGGCGGTGGAGTGGGGGTAGCCGAGGTACGTGGCCTGGATGGGGACGACGCGCTGGCGGAGGGCCCAGAGGATGGAGGAGCCGGTGTAGCCGGCGAGGTCGATGGCGATGTCGACGCGATCCTCGCGGAGGAGCGCGGCGACCTGGGCCTCGTTGGGAGAGTGGAGGTCACGCCAGGTGCCGCCGGCGCGGGCGACGTGGGCCTGGAGGCGGTCGGTGGTGGCGTCGCGGACGCGGCTGGCGAAGTAGCAGTGTGGGATGGACTTGGCGGGGTCAGCGTGGGCGACGATGGGCTCGAAGAACGAGGAGACAGAGTGGGTGAGGAAGTCGGGCGAGAGGTAGGCGACGCGAAGGGGACGGTCGGGGTCGGCGTCGGCGCGGCGTGCATCGAGGGACGGGAGCGGCGGCGCGGGGACGCGGGCGACGGCGTGGGCGACGGCGCGATGGGCGGCGAGGCGCTGCTCCGGGGTGAAGGTGGAGGCGTAGCAGGTAAAGGAGGCGAAGGTGGCGGCGTGGAAGAAGTTGTCGGGGGCGGCGGTCATGGTGGCGCGGGCGGCCTCGGCGGCCTCTTCAGGGCGGCCGGTCATGAGGAGCAGGTCGGCGTGGTGGACGCGGGCGTATTCGTGGGAGGGGTCGGCCTCGATGGCGCGGACGATGGCGTCCTGGCCTTCGTTGAAGCGGCCGGTGCGCTGGCAGAGGTCGCCGAAGGCAACGAGGGCGTCGACGCTGCGGGGGTTGAGGCGGGCGGCGCGTTCGAGGAATGTGGCGGCCTGGTCGAGGCGGTTGAGTTCGCGGAGGGCGAGGCCGAGGATGAGCGCGGCGTGCGGGTCGCGCGGGTCTTTCGTCACGGCGCGGCGCGCGATGGCCTCGGCCTGGGTGAGGCGGCCCGCGGCGAGGTGCGACTGGGCTTGAAGGATCGCCGCGCTGGGGGCTGGGCCGGAGGGATGCACGAGCGACCGTAGCCCGGGGCAGGTCGTCCTTCCGTGCGGGCTCGTCATGCTGATTCGTGGAGTTCAAACCATCGGTCGGCGCGGCGGACGGTGCGGATGGGGTTGCCGGGCTCGTGGTCGAGGCAGAGGGTCCAGTTGCGGTCGGCGGCTTCGGCGAGGAACCAGCCGCGGGAGACCATGCTGGTGTAGGGCTCGACGTCATAGGCGAGGGAGTAGGCCTGGCCCAGGTGCCAGGCGGTGGGGAGGACGTCGGGTGTGAAGACGATGGAGCGGCCGGAGGTGTCGGTGAAGCGGATGGCCTGTTGACCCCAGGTGTGACCCGGGACGCGGAAGACGAAGATGCCGGGGGCGACTTCGGTCTCGCGGAAAGGCTGTGGGATGGGGGGCGAGGCGTCGCGTTCGACGATGGAGCCTGGGGGGAAGGGGGCGATGGAGTCGACGAGGAGCATCTGCTCGCGGATGGGTTCGAGGTGGTCGGGAAAGTAGGTGCGGGTCATGACGGAGCGATTGGCGAGGGCGTCGTCCCACTCGCGGCGCTGGGCGACGATGCGGGCGTTGGGGAACGAGCGTTTGACAGGTCGGGTGCCGCCGGAGCCGGCGAAGGCGGAGCCTGGGCCGGTCCAGTCGGGGGACTCGCCCTGTCGGCAGGCGCGGGTGAGGCCGCCGGCGTGGTCGAAGTGGAGGTGGGAGACGATGGCGAGGTCGATGTCGTCGGGGCGGCAGTCGGCCTCGTGGAGGGCGGTGAGGATGGAGCGGTCTTCGAGGGCGAAGATGTCGCGGTTTTTGGCGTCGAGTTTGTCGCCTGTGCCGGCTTCGATGAGGATGAGGCGGGGGGAGGGGGTGATGGGGGTGATGGGGGAGCCGGGGGCGGAAGGAGGGGGCTCGGAGGCGCGTTCGAGGAGGAGGCAGTTGTGCTGGACGGGGATTCGGCCGCGGTCGTCGGCGGGGCAGGCGCGGGACCAGACGGCGCGGGGGATGAGGCCGAACATGGAGCCGCCGTCGAGGCGGAAGGCGCCCGCGCGGAGGAGACGCCAGCGGTAGGAGGTCATGGGGGAGGGTAGAGAGGGCAGTTCGGAGCGGACTATGCGGGAGGAGCGACAGAGGGTGAGGTGGTTGGGTGGTTCGAGCCGGTCGGGATCGGCTTGCCACATTCGGTGCAGACCGGGGATGAACCGAGGGGATAGGCGCAATATGGGCAGAGGCGGCAGGTCGCACGGAGGTGGCGGACATAGCCCTTGAGGGTGCTGGGTATCGCGAACAGCGAGGTCCAGGCGAAGATCGCGAAGATGAGCGGGTTGAGGATCATGCCGACGGGGAGGACGTGGCACAAGATGTGCGTTGGGCCGGAGTAGGCGAAGGCGGGGTCGTCGCCGGGCCACCAGATTTGCTGGGAGTAATGGGTGGGGAGGGGCCAGCCGGAGAGCATGACGGTCATGCTGAAACGGGATTGGCGTTGCTCGACGTGTCGTGCGTCGATGCCGCGGAGGCCGAAGCGTTGCCACTCCCACCAACTTGTGGGGGCGGGCCAAGGTGTGGACCAGGCACCGGGGGGCGGCAGCGGCCAGGGGCCGCCGATGAGGTCGTCGCGGGGGGTGCCCCCGACGGCCTGCCGGTTGGACGGCCAGCGGGCGAGGAGCGCGCTCGACACGATGGTGTTGGCGAGCAGCCCCAGGAGGAGGCAAAGGCAGAGGATGAGAGCGGCGCGCTGCACGGCGGAGAGTGTACCGATCGGTAGGGTGTCTGTTGGGTTGTGCAGCGGCGGGCCGCGAGGTGTTTGACCGGCGGAGCCCCGTTGCTACCATTGCCCTGACGGCGAACTTCACGCGCCGGCATCAAGGATTGACCCGAACCATGCCAGTCTCCGCGCAGCACCGTACCAAGTTGGTGAAGGATTACGCGATCAACGCCGGCGACACGGGTTCGCCCGAGGTGCAGGTGGCGTTGCTGACCGAGCGGATCAACGATCTGACGGAGCACCTGAAGGCGCATAAGAAAGACACGCACAGCCGGCGGGGGCTGGTGCTGATGGCGGCAAAGCGCAACCGGCTGCTGCGGTACCTGTCGAGGTCGCACCACGACCGGTACACGGCGCTGATCGCGCGGCTGGGCCTGCGCAAGTGAATCACCCCAGGCCCGCGGGATGACCCCCGCGGGCCTGTTTGTTTGTGTACGGGACCGTCGCTGGCGCCGCGTGCGGCGCGGGCAGGTTTCCCGGGGCAGTCTGACCAAAGGGCCACTCGTCGGCGGCGACTCCGGCGTATGGCCATTTGGCCCGGTCACCTGGGTGGGCCTGACCGCTTCGACGGCCCAGCGTCGGTGCGGGCCTCCTTGCCGACGCGGCGGGGGGGTCCCTGGTGCGGACGCTGGAGCGTCCCTGTTCACTTCCCGGACACGCCGCTCGGGGCCTGAGGGCCTTCGGGCGATCGGCCGCTGTCGCGTTGCGACGGCGGGATGGGCCGCGCGTGAGCCAAAGCTCGCGCGGCGCGGACGGGAAAGGACAGGCACATGACGCACGTGGTGGTTCAGAAGGACATCGGGGGCCGGACGCTGACGCTCGAGACGGGGAAGGTGGCGAAGTTGTGCCACGCCGCGGTGCTGGCGACCTATGGGCAGACGACGGTGCTGGCGACGGTGACGCGCGGGGCGCCGCGGCCCGGGACGGATTTCCTGGGCCTGACGGTGGACTACCGCGAGAAGTTGTCGGCGGCGGGGAAGTTCCCGGGCGGGTTCCGCAAGCGCGAGGGGGCGCCGAGCGAGAACGAGATCCTGACGATGCGGCTGATCGACCGGCCCATCCGCCCGCTGTTCCCGGACGGGCTGTACGACGAGATTCTGGTGCAGTGCTGGGTGATGAGCCACGACGGGGAGAACCACTCGGACGTGCTGGCGGGGACGGCGGCGTCCGCGGCGCTGGCGATCTCTGAGGTGCCCTTCGAGGGCCCGATCGCGACGGTGCGCGTGGGCCGGATCCACACCGATGACGGCGCGCGGTTCATCATCAACCCGACGGTGTCGCAGATGGACTACAGCGACCTGGACCTGGTGCTCTCGGGGCACAAGGACGGGGTGAACATGATCGAGGTGGGCGCGGCGGAGGTGCCCGAGGCGGGCGTGCTGGAGGCGATCCGGTTCGGGCAGGAGCACGTGAACCAGACGCTGGCGCTGATCGAGGAACTGACCGCGAAGGCGGGTCAGCCGAAGGTGGACGGGGAGCGATTCCTGCCGTCGGAGGAGATCACGGCGTTCGTGGCGAAGCAGTGCGAGAAGGAGTTGACGGCGCTGCGGCAGATCAAGAGCAAGAACGAGCGCGGGGAGAAGATCGACGCCCTGCGGAAGACGCTGCTGGACACGCACTTTGCCGAGAACGCAAGCGGGACGGTGGCGCAGCACCAGGAGAGCGTGAAGCGGCGGATGATGGCCAAGGACGCGTTCAAGCGTCTCGAGGAGAAGATCACGCGGCGGCTGATCGTGGAGAGCAAGGTGCGTGCCGATGGGCGCGGGCCGACGCAGATCCGCCCCATCACCTGCGAGGTCGGGATCTTCGCGCGGACGCACGGCTCGGCGCTGTTCCAGCGCGGCGAGACGCAGAGCCTGGTGTCGTGCAGCCTGGGAACGGGCAAGGACGAGCAGATCGTGGACGGCCTGCTGCCCGAGTACAGCAAGAAGTTCATGCTGCACTACAACTTCCCGCCGTTCTCGACGGGCGAGGTGAAGCGGATCATGGGGCCCGGGCGGCGTGAGATCGGTCACGGCGCGCTGGCGGAGCGGAGCCTGATGGGCATCCTGCCCGGTCCCGACGAGTTCCCGTACACGATCCGGATCGTGTCGGACATCACCGAGTCGAACGGCTCGTCGTCGATGGCGTCGGTGTGCGGCGGGTGCCTGGCGCTGATGGACGCGGGCGTGCCCATCAAGGGAACCTGTGCGGGGATCTCCGTGGGCCGGTTCACCGACGACCACGGCAAGAAGATCATCTACGTGACCGACATCATCGGCGAAGAGGACTTCTTCGGCGACATGGACTTCAAGGTTTCGGGGACGCGCGAGGGGATCACCGGGATCCAACTGGACCTGAAGGCGCGCGGGCTGGCGCTCGACGAGGTGGGGGTGATCTTCGAGCAGGCGCGCCTGGGCCGGCTGGAGATCATCGAGACGATGGAGCGGTGCATCGCCAGGCCGCGCGCGGAGATCTCGAACTACGCGCCGCGCCTGGTGACGATCTCGATCAATCCCGAGAAGATCGGGAAGTTGATCGGCCCCGGCGGGAAGACGATCCGCGGGCTGCAGGACAAGCACGGCGTGACGATCGAGGTGGAGGACGACGGGACGGTGATGATCGCGGCCCCCAACGGGGACTCGATCGCGGCGTGCCGGACGGAGATCGAGGCCCTCACCGAGGAGATCAAGGTCGGGACGATCTATCACGGGCGGGTGGTGAGCACGAAGGACTTCGGCGCGTTCATCGAACTGGCGCCGGGGACCGACGGGATGTGCCACATCTCCGAACTGGCGATGGGCTACGTCCGCTCGGTGAGCGACGTGGTGAAGATCGGCGACACCGTGAAGGTGAAGGTGATCCTGGTGGACGACCAGGGCCGGATCAAGTTGTCGGTGAAGCAAGCGATGACCCCCGAGGAGGCCGAGGCCGCGATGGCCGCGGCGGCTTCGGCGCCGCAGGGTGCAGAGGGGGGCCATGGCGGTGGCCACGGCGGTGGCTACGGCGGCGGTGGTGGCGGCGGGGGCGGCTACGGCGACCGGGGCGACCGCGGGGGCGGTGGCGGTGGCCGGGGTCGCGGGGGTGACCGTGGCGGCCGCGGGGGGGGGGGCGGGGATGGCGGCGGCCGAGGCGGTGGCGGCGGTGACCGTGGCGGTTACGGCGGCGGTGGTGGTGGTGGGCACCGCGGTGACCGTGGAGGTCATGGCGGAGGCGGGGGTGGGGGGGGGGGCGGCGGCCATCGCGACCCCGGACATTCTGGTCCCGGCGGGCATGGGGGTCCGGGCGGAACCGGTGGATCCGGAGCGCATGGCAGCCCGGACGACCACGGCGGAGGCGGTGGCGGGGCCGTGGCTGAGTTCCACTGACTTCAGGCGACCGCTCGGGGGTCGATTAGGGTTGAATACCTAAGGGCCGAAGGAGGTAGACTCCTTCGGCCCTTCTGTTGTGTGCGGGATCCCTCTCTGCGACTCAGGTTCATTCGACGTTCCCGCAACCGGGGCCCCTGATGTCGAGTACGGTACGGGGAAGTCGCCTCGCGTCGTGGGGCGGTCTGGCCTTGGGGGGCTGAGGGTGTTCACGGTGATGGAGCGCATCGAGGGGGTCGAAGGCGTGGTGAAGTGGTTCGACCCGAAGAAGGGGTTCGGGTTCATTGTCGGCCCGGAGGGGCAGGACATCTTCGCGCACTTCTCACGAATCGAAGGGGAGGGGTTCCGGGTGCTCAAGGACGGGTGCCGGGTGACGTACGACGCGGAGCGGGGCGAGAAGGGGTGGCACGCGACGCGGATCGTTCGGGATCCAGCGTCGGTGGAGACTGAGCGGCCCCGGCGCGCGCACGCGCGGACGCCGCGGCGATGAGTCGCGAGGTCGAGCGCGAGGGCTGAGGGCGGCTGCGCGGCGGGTCAGCAGCCCGGGGTCGGGGTGAAGAAGACGCCGATGTAGTCGGAGAGGTCGTCGGGGTCGGTGTTGCCGTCCTGGTTGAAGTCCGCGCGCGGGCAGGGGGAGTCGGGCGGGGCGAAGAAGCACCCGATGTAGTCGGAGAGGTCGTCGGGATCGACGTTGCCGTCGCCGTTGAAGTCGGCGGGGCAGAGGGGTGGGGGCGTTCGCGGGACGAAGTGGAGGGTGCCGGCGACATCGCGGGCCATGGTGGTGTTGCCAAAGGCGATGCCGCCGGACTTGACGGTGTAGGCGGGATCGAAGTAGATCTCGAGGCGGTCGCCGGCATAGAGGAGTTGGACGCCCAGGTCCGGCGCGCGGGGTGCCAGGCGCTGGAACAGGGCCTGGCAGATGGCCTGGCCCGTGAGGGGTGAGGGGAGTTCGTCGGCGGAGATCACTTCGAGCGCGGAGCCCAGGTCGGTGGAGAAGCCGGCGGCGCAGTTGGAAGTGGGGCGGGAGATGCTGTCGTAGTCGCCATCGAACTGGATGGTGCCGCCGGTGGCGGAGGGGCCGGAGAGTCGATGCAATCGGATGGGCCAGATGCCTGCGTGGACGGTGACAGACTCGTCGAGGGCGAGTTCGCGGATGACGAGGGTGTCGGCGGCGATGGGCCCGGCGCGGAGGCCGCAGGCGACTGCGGCGGCGAGCGCGGAATCGCGGATCTGGCTGGCGTTCATACCCGGGAAGAGGGGGGCGGGGCACATGCCGCCGTGCTGGGTGAAGTTGAGGGAGAACTGCTCGGTGGGAAGGGGCTCGGAGTCTTCGAGGGCGGAGGGGGTGTAGAAGACGGAGGCGGAGGGGGGCGGGAGGAGTACGGAGGCGGACGCGCCGGGGGAGCCGCTGGTGGTGCCGATGATGATGCCGCCGCCGGTGATGCTGTAGGTGTATGCGGGGTCGAAGTAGACCTCGAGGCGGTCGCCGGCGAGGAGGATCTGGGCGCCGATTTGCGGCGCGCGCGGTGCGAGTCGCTGGAAGAGCGCCTGGCAGATGATGGGGCCCTCGGTCTGGAAGTTGAGGTCGGCGGCGGAGAAAGTGGCGGAGATCTCGCCCAGGTCGGTGACGACGCCGGCAGTGAAAACGGCGGGGAGGAGGCCGGTGGGGCCCATGGGGTCAAAGTGCCCCGAGAAGCGGATGGTTCCCTGGACGGCGCCGGGCGCGGCGACGGTGTCGCGAGGGGAGCGGGATTGCTGAAGGATGTGCGCGAGTTCGTGGCCCAGAAGGTCGAGGCCGTGGAGGTCGGTGCGGGTAGGGAAGGCGACATCGCAACCGACGGCAAAGCCCGCCGCGCCGAGAGCGGTGCAGAGTGCGTCGCGCTTGACCTCGCCCGAGGCGTTGGGGGGGAGGAAGACCGGGACCTCGAAGGCCGCGCCGAGACGCTCCCGCATGCTGCTGGGGATGGGGCTGGCGCTGGGGCCGGTGGTGACGGTGCCGACCTGGGCGGAGGCGGTGGAAGCCAAGAGCGCCGCGACGGTGCAGCCCATCGCGGTCCGGGTAACGGAGCGGAGGGAGGTCATGGTGTGGCTCCTTGTCGGTGGGCAAGCCTGGCGCCCGTGGAGAAGCCCGCGGGTGCCGTCTATTGAGGATTCGACGGTCAGGTTGTCGGGACCACCGAGGAGGATCCGAATCGGCGTGAGTGGGGGCAGATACCGAAGATCGCCTTACGAACGGGCGTTGTGCGAACAGAAGCCGATGGCTGGAGCGAGTGGATGGTGCGCGCGGCGGAGAAGGGCCTCCCGGGCGGATCCAGGGTGGGCGATGGCGCGCGGCACGAGATCGGATGGAATGAGACCGAGTCCGCGAGAATGCGCGGCCGAGTTGACTGATTTGCGGGTGGGTTGATTCAGCAGGGCTGGAAGTAGGCGGCGATGAAGTCGGAGAGGTCGTCGGGATCGACGGTGCCGGAGCGGTCGTAATCGGCGCGATCGCAGGGCTCGGAGCCGGGGGCGAAGTAGCAGGCGATGAAGTCAGCGAGATCGTCGGGGTCGGTGCGGAGATCCTGGTTGAAGTCGGCGGGGCAGTAGAGGATGACCATGGCGCGTGCGGCGAGCACGCCGAGGCCCGCGGGGAGGAAGTCGGAGCGTTCGCCCGGTGAGGAGAAGAGGCCGTCGCCGTCGATGTCGCGGAGGGAGATGATGCGGGGCCCGGAGTTTTCGGAGAGGAGGACGCGGCCGTCGGCGGCGGGGAGGGCGAGGACGTCGATGCCGGTGAATCCGGCCTCGGCGGTGGAGAAGACGATGGCGGACTCGCCCTCGTCGAGGGCGTCGTTGTCGGCGTTGAGATCCTGGCAGCGGATGAGTTGGTCGAGGCTGCCGGTGGCGGTCTGGAGGATGTAGAACCCGCGGGCGCGGGTGGGATCGGGCTCGACGGCGAAACCTGCGCTGGCGCCGATGCCCGGGGCGTTGCCGGCGCCCCAGAAGAGGGCGTACTCATCAGCTGCGTCGATGAAGCCGGAGGCGTCGTTGTCGCGGAGGCGGAAGATCCCGTGGTTGTTGGTGGTGGAGTTGCGGAGGTACATGGCGCCGTCGGCGCCGAAGGCGAGTTCCTGGGGGCTGAGGGGCCCGTTGGCACCGAAGCCGTTGATGGTGACGAGGCCGGCGATCTCGCCCTCGTCAAGGAAGTCGGCGTCGCCGTTGAGATCGCGGCAGGCGAAGACCTGGTCGGGCCCGAAGGTGTTGCCGGCGTTGACGAGGAGGATGCGGCCGTCGGGGGCTTCGGCGAAGCCGACGGGAAAGGCGAAACTGAATCCACCGGCGTTGGTGGCGTTCGCGGCGACGAGGGCCTCGCCCTCGGCGAGAGCGTCGCCGTTATGGTCGCGGTCGCGGAGGAGGAGCCAGTGACGGACGGAGGAGTCCTGATCGCCCATGAAGACGTCGCCGGAGCGGGTGACGCCGATCATGTTGGGGTTGATGGGGCGTGGGAGGCCGGAGAGATTGGAGGCGTCGTAGAAGATGCCGATCTCGGAGGCGTCGATGGTCCCGTCGTTGTTGCGGTCGGTGAGGGTCCAGAGTTTCTCGGCCGTGCGGTCGGCGAGGAGAACGCGGAGTTGGGCGTGAGCCTGCGCGGCGGTGATCGCGCACACGAGCCCGGCAGCGGAGACGATGAGGCGGCAACGATTCATGGGTGATCTCCCTGTGCGGTCAGGAATGGGAAGGGTGCGTGTGCGCGTCCCCTGGGGTGCGAGGGCACATGGAACGACAGGGTCAGCATACCCGCTCCTCGGCGGATGTGGTCTGAAATCGGCCTCGGAGCGGCACTTTGCGCGGGCTCTCCGAGGGTGCGGGGAGATTGCGGTGAGATGCGCGGGGCGGTCCACCGGTGGCGCGTTGTGCCCCTGGCGTGCCCGGAAGGGGTCAGCAGCCCAGGAAGAAGCCCGCGATGAAGTCGCTCAGGTCGTCGGGATCTGCGGTGCCCGACCCGTCGAAGTCGGCGCGGTCGCACGGCGGCGAGGAGAAGTAGCAGGCGACGTAGTCGGCGAGGTCGTCGGGGTCGACGGTGCCGGAGCCATCGAAGTCGGCGGGGCAGGAGGGGCCGGAGCCGGGGGGCCCGAGGGAGCCGTCGGGGAGGATGGACTGGGCGACGATGTTGTTGGCGTCGGCGCGGGCGTCGCCCCAGACGGCGATGGTGTTGCCGAGAGCGCCGAGGGTGGCGTCGAGGCGGGCCTTGGTGCTGGAGACGGTGCAGGCATCGATGGGGTCGGCGCCCCAGGGGGTGGAGCCGTCGGCGGCGACGCGCGCGGAGCGGATGCGGGAGGGGTTGCCGGAGTTCTCGATCCAGACGGCGACCATGCCGCCGGCGTCGTCGCGGACGCCGCGCTCGAAACTGGACTGGACGGCCTGGAGCGGGGAGAGGACGACACCGCCATCGCCCCAGGGGCGTGACCCGTCGGCATTGACGCGTGAGGCGCGGACGTCCCATTGCGTCTGAGTGGCGTTGGAGGTTTTGACGGCGACGAAGAAGGACTCAGACTGGGTGTCGAAGTCAAAGCCGGCGGAGATGGAGAGGTTGGAGGTGATGAGGACGGGAGTGCCGTTGTGGGGGAAGTGCTCAGCGCCCTCGGCGGAGAGTCGCTGGACGTACGCGCGACGGCTGCCGCCGGTTTCGTACCAGGCGAAGGCGGCGCCGCCCGCGCCGTCGGGGATGAAGGAGGGGAAGGTGCCGGTCTGGATGGAGGTGCCATCGAAGACGATGACGTGCTCGCCGGGGATGGCGTTATTGGGGTCGCGGTCCCAGAGGGGTGTGATGGTGTCGTCGGCAACGCCGTATTTTTGTGCGTAGAGGTGCTTGTTGCTGGTTACGCAGTTGGAGCCGGAGCAGCGGACGCCCAGGACGATGACGCCGTCGTCGGCGGCCTGCATGTCGGACATCTGGATGGGTCGTACGGTGGCGGCGAGGTCGGGGAACACGGTGGGGACGGCGCCGCGGGGGGTGCCGTCGGCGTCGATGGCGCGAAGAGAGATGGCGGAGGGGGAGCCACCGCCCCATCCGACGACGACGATGTCACCGGGGAGGACGGCGCACTTGGGGTTGTTGCGGTCGGCGCCGGTGCCCGTGCTTGCGGTGACGCCGGTGGGGCCCCAGAGGAGTTCGCCGAGCGGGCTGACTTTCTGCGCGGTGATCTGCGTGGTGCCGGGGACGGTGCGGTCATCGCGGAAGGCGAGGACGGCGTTGCCCTGGGAGTCCACCTTGAGGTCGTAGTCCTGGGTGCTGGAGAAGCCGAGGTCGCGGACGAGGACGCCGTTGAGGGCGAGTTGCGGGTTGCCGGCGGCGTCGAGTTTCTGAACGAAGACGTCGTACCCGCCATCGGCGTTGTCGTACCAGGAGACCCAGCACCCGCCGTCGGGGGTCGGGCGAACCTTGGCCTGGTTCTGCTCGCCCGGGCGGTCGGAGAGAGTGAGGTTGACAGCCGGGTCGGTGGACCACTGCGCGTGGGCGGCGCCAGCGCACAGGGCGAGGGCCAGCGCGGCGCAAGACATAGCGCGGCAGGGGAGCGTGGAGGCGGGCGTGGGCATCTCGAACATCTCCTGTGCGTTCACGAGGGGTTGGCGGGGGGGAGGGGGGGGCGTCCGGCGCTAGCACGGCGGGCCGAAGAAGGCGGCGATGAAGTCGGCAAGGTCGTCGGGATCGACGGTGTCGTCGTTGTTGGCGTCGCAGCGTGGGTCGGGAGGATCGGTGAAGAAGCCGGCGATGAAGTCGGCGAGGTCGTCGGGGTCGATGATGCCGTTGCCATCGAAGTCGGCGAGGCAGTCGGAGGTGCTGCCGCAGACGGTTGGGGGATTGAACTCGAGCGCCCAGGAGACGAGGGAGCCGGCGTCGGAGAGAGAGAGGTCGGCGACGGAGAGGGTCCACGTGCCGGCGATGGGCTGGCCGCGGAAGTCGGCGAGGGAAGCCGGTGCGTTGGACTCGGCGCTGGGGCGGTAGTCGCCGGCGGGGATCAGACCAGTTGCGGCGGTAAGCCAGAGGTCGTCTGGCGCGGTGTCGTGGAAGCGGAGTGGTTCGAAGACATCGGCGGAACTGCCGAAGCCGGAGACGACGCGACCGACGCGGTTGAAGAGGGTGACCGTTGTGGAGCCGTTGGAGAGCGTGCAGACGAGATCGCCCACGAAGGAGTGGGAGATGGTGAGGCGGAGGGCGAGGTGGTCGACGACGCCGGGGTCGCTGACGGAGATGGCGTCGGAGAGTCCGAGGGGGTTGTTGTCGGGGATGGGGAGGTTGGAGGCTGTGGATGGGACGATGAGGCCGTCGGCGGTGAAGCCGCCGGTGGTGTTGTCGCCCTGATAGGTGCCGCCGAGGGATTCGCAGGCGGCCTGTGAGCGGATGGAGAGGGTGGCGGGTTGTCCCGAGCAGCAGAGACCGGTGTTGGGGATGAAGGTGAAGAGGACGGAGGCGTCGCCCACGAGCGGCGTGGAGGCGGAGCCGCCGGCCTGGAGCAGGAAGGCGGAGCCGGGCGGGGCGGCGAAGAGGACCGAGCCTGCGCCTTCAGCGCAGCCGAGTTGTGAGCCGGGTGAGGGCGGGCAGGCGTCGGGCCAGATGGCGGCGCGAGCGGCGGAGGAGACGGTCATGCGCCACATGCCGTTGCCGATGACCTCGGGTGGGCTCCACCGGAACCAGACGTCGGCGGCGATGGGGCCGCTGCAACCCGGGTTGGCCGGGGCGGCGGGATCGGTGGTGGCGCCGGCGTTGTTGAAGGGGATCTCGGGAGCGCCGGCGGCGTTGACGGCCCCGACGCAGGTGTCGTTGGCGGGCGGCGGCGAGGAGGGCGTCACCACGAGCGTGAAGTCGCCCGAGAAGGGCTCCTTAGTGGCGACGCGGACGAGATAGGAGGTGCCGGCGACGAGTGGCGCGAAGGTGCGAGCGCCGCCGCTGAGGGAGCCGCAGGTGCTGTCCTGGCAGGACTGACCGTCGACGAGGGCGGGCTGGCCCAGCGTCGGGCAGGCGGTGTGAACGGAAACGACGGTATCGAGGCCCGGGGTTGAGCAGGTGTCAAAGGCCCAGAAGCCGGAGATGGAGGGGGTGAGTGAGTAGAAGACATCGCGCGTGTCGGCGGAGCCGCCGCAGGGGCCGGAGGCGTCGGGGGCGGCCGCGCAGCCGACGGTGGTGCCCGGGATGGGCAGGCCGAGCATCTGCGGAGTGATGAGGGTGGGAGCGGTGCAGAGGTCGTTAGGCGGCGGCGGCTCGATCACGGTGAGGAGGACGGAGCCGGAGCCGGAACGGCCTTGGGCATCGGTCACGGCGAACGCGAGGGAGTAGTCGTTGAGGGGCGTTTGGGCGGGGATGGTGATGGAGCGGGAGAAGGTGCCGTCGGCGGCGGTCACGTCGCCGTTGAGGCCGTCGTCGAGCAAGGCGAGGGATGGGGCGAGGCCAAGAGCGGAGGCGTTGACAGAAACGGCCAAGCCGGTGCTCGGGGGGCTGGATCCCGGGGTGACGGCGACGGCGAGGAGCGTCGTCGCGCCCTGGGGGACGGACTGAGGCGAGGCGGAGCCGACGCCGGTGGGGTTGTTGCCCGCGGCGACGGTGAAGCGGATCCAGGCGATGTCGTAAGGCCCGGGCTTGCTGGCGGGAACGGAGGTGGAGCCGCCGGCGTGGGTGATGCGGACGCCGAGGTTGGCGAAGGTGGAGACGGAGCCGTTGGCGATGGCGTCGGGAAAGTCGAGAACGTTCCCGCTGCGGAAAGAGTCGTCGGGTGGGCTTGGGAGGTTGTTGGCGGTGTTGAAGTTGGAGACGGCGAGGAGGTAGGTGCCCGGGGCGAGAGTTCGGGTCAGGGTGTTCTGGCCGTCGTTTCCGGCGTTGGCGATGGCGTTGCCCAGGTCGTCGTAGAGCCAGTAATCGGTGTCGGCGAAGTTGCCGGCGTCGAAGTCATTGGCGATGGTGACGGAGCCCGCGATGACGGGCGAGGCAACCGTGGTGGGCGTGACGAGGTCGGAGGCAAGGGTGACGAAGTAGGTGCCGGCGGTGGAGGCGGTGCCGGTGATGCGGTAGGAGATCTCCTCCTGGCGGCCGAAGCCATACCACTGGTTGAAGCGGGCCGGAGAGGTGGCGGGAGACGAGGTTTGGAAGGTGATGTCGGAGGCCTGGGCGATGGTGCCGTCGGACTGGGAGAGGCCGCGGATGGTGCCGGTGTGACCGGCGACGCCGGAGGTGGTGATGATGAGGCGGTGGCGGTAGATGCCGAGGGGCGCTGGGGCGGTGCGGACGCGGAAGTAGTCGGCAGAGGGCGACCCGGAGCCGGGGTTGGTGAGGGCGCCGGTGGTGGTGCCGGTGAGGAAGTCGCCTGGGCTCATGCCGGGCCCGCCGGAGGCGGCGAGGGTGGCGGTGGCCTTGGACTCGTTGGGCTCGACCTCGGGGTTGGCGGCGGTGACGCCGGCGCGGGTGCTGGCGGCAAGGCCGAGGCAGGCCAAGGCGAGTGCGCTGGCGAAGCGGTGCAGCGCGGGACGTGGAGTGTGGTGTGGTAAGGAGAATCCGAGCGTCATCGCCCCTCCGTCCGACTGGTGGTCGGCATGTGTCAACCGCGCCTCCGCGGCAGCCGGGCCGACCGCCTGCGGCGCGGAGCGGGCAGGGGCGGACGGGGGAGGCGGAAGGTGGGCGTCTCTATCCCGTACGGAACATATACAGCGCCGGCTTCACGGAGCCAAGAAAAACGGACGAAGGCAGGGCTGGTTTGCCTACATTGCCGCGCGGGACGAGGAGCGGTTGCGGGAAACCGAGCGGATCCCGGACGAGGCCGCCGCGGGTCGCATGATCGCCGCCCCAACCGAGCCGCACAGATGTTCGTCGCCCAAGCACACTCGTTCGTCCAGCAGGCCCGACTGGCGATCACTCTGGCGTGGGTGGCGGGGTACACCAACATCGTGACGATCATCACGTGCGGGGAGGTGACCTCGCACGTGAGCGGAACGGCGTCGAACCTTGGCCGTGATGTGGCGGCGGGGTCGTGGCACCTGGCGGCGTTCTGCGGGTACCTCCTCGCGACGTTCTTCGTCGGCGCGGCGGTCTCCGGATTCCTGACGGAAGTCGGGAGGCGGCGGGGTTGGGATTCGATTTACGTGCTGCCGATGGTGGCCGAGGCTCTGCTGCTGACAGGGTTCGCGATAGGGGAGGAGTTGGCGGTCTCGGGTGACCGCGGCGTGATCGCGGCGGGTGGGGTGCGGTGGGTTCTGGTGGGACTCGCCTCGGCGGCCATGGGCCTGCAGAACGCGACCATCACGCGGATCTCCGGCGGCGTGGTTCGGACGACCCACGTGACCGGCACGCTGACCGACCTGGGGCTCGAAGCGGCGCAGTTCGCCCTGTGGGCGTGGGATCGGAGGCGCGACTTCCCGGCTGGCAGCGCGCGGGCGCTGGCACGGAGCCTGCGCGCGCACCCGACCGGCCGGCGACTGGCGCTGCTGGCGACAATTCTGGGCTCTTTCGCGATCGGGGCGGGGCTGGGCACGGCTGTTCATGGGCGGTTCCCCGCGCAGGCGATGTTCCCGCCAGTGCTGTTCCTGCTGTGGATCATTTATCAGGACGTTCGCGTACCCATCGCGGAACTGGCGCCGTCGGAGGGCGGCGGCGGCGGAGCCAGTGGGCGACCGGGGAGCGAGGGCGAGACCGCGGGAGCGGCGATGGACCTGCCGCCTGGGCTCGCGGTGTATCACCTGCGTCGGCGGGCGGGGGGTGGGGTGGGGATCCAGCGGATGCCGAACCTGCTCGCGTGGGCGGATCGGCTGGATCCGATAACGCGGGTGGTGGTGCTGGATATCGGTCAGGTACACGGCCTGCGGGGCGACGCGGCGCAGGAACTGCGGGCGGCGTTGCGGAAGGTGAACGGGGAGGGGCGTCGGCTGGTGATCGCCGGGGTGGACGCGGCGCAATTCGAGGCCCTGCGTGGAGCGGCTTCGGAGGACCTTGGCGTGGAGGATGTGTGTCCGGACCTGGAACTGGCGATCGCGCGGGGGATCGGGCTGCTGGCCGAGCAGTAGGGATTGGGGTGGCGCGGGGGGTGGGCCGGGTTCGCACTGGTAGAAGAGTGGATTCGGGATTCCCGCCGCTCAGGCGATTTGGACGTTGCGTCGATAGATCCCCCGCGCGGACAGTCGAATCGGCGCAGACGGAGTGATCAGCGTGGAGCGTCCGGAGGCGATCAAGCCGTTGGTGGTGACCTTCCTGGTGGTAGGGGCGGCGGACGTCGTGGCGACGCTGGGGTGGGCGGCGTTGCCTGGGTGGAGGCCGTCGGGCGTGCCGGTGCTGATGAGCGCGGTGACGATGGGGTTGGCGGCGTGTCTTGCGGGGTGGTGGTGCATGCAGGCGGCGCGGCGGTCGTTGGGGCCGCGGATCGAGGCGCTGCGCATCGAGCGTGGCGCGCTGGAGGCGGAGCGCGCGGGGCTGGAGCGGGCGCTGCGAGAGCGGGAGGTTGAGGACGCCCGGGAGCGGGAGCGGGCCAGTTTCCTGGCGCGGCTGTCGGACGTGGAGCACCTGGGCGAGGTGGCGGAGGCGGTGATGGACGCGATCGCAGCGGAGGCTGCGCCGGCGCCTCCGCCGCGGTGCGCGGTGCTGGTGTACCAGGACGACGGGGTGTGCCGTTTCGCGGGGGCGCGCGGGCTCTCGGAGGGGTACCAGCGGGCGATCGAGGGGCCCTGCCCGTGGCGCGAGGGTGAGAAGAACGTCGCACCGCTGGTGGTGGAGGACACGAGGAGCGACGCGAGCGTTGCGCTGTTCCGCGATCTGGTGCTGGCGGAGGGCATTCTGTCGTTTGCGTGCATCCCCCTGTGCACGGAGCGCGGCGTAGTGGGGAAGGTGATGGTGTACGGCGGGCGTCCCGGGGAGATCACGCCGGACCAGGTTGAGTCGGCGCACAGGGTCGCGGCATCGGCGGGGGTGGCGGTGGGTCGGATCCTGGCGACGCGGCGCATGGAGCGCATGGCGGCAATCCTGCAGAGCACCGGCGCCCTGGCGCACGTGGGCGGCTGGGAACTGGAGGTCGGATCGTCGATCGTGACCTGGAGCCCCGAGGTGTACCGGATTCATGAGGTGGATCCCTCGGAGCGGATCACGCTCCAGCGGGCGCTGTCGTTCTACGCGCCGGATGGGCGGGCGGAGATCGAGCGTGCGGTGGCGGAGGGCATCCAGCGCGGAACCGGGTGGGACCTGGAACTGCCGCTGGTGACGGCCACGGGCCGGCGGCTGTGGGTGCGGGCGCAGGGGGAGGCGGAGCGTCGCGACGGCCGGCTCGTGCGGCTGCGCGGGGCGTTCCAGGATGTCACGGAGCGGCGGGCGACGCAGGAGCGGATGGGGCGGACGCTTCGGGACCTGGTGGCGGCGCGGAACGAGAGCCGGCGACAGGCGGCGGAACTGGCGGCGCGCGCGTCGGAGATGGAGGCGCTGCGGAACGCCGCCGAGGCCGCGAACCGGAGCAAGAGCGAGTTCCTGGCGAACATGAGCCACGAGATCCGCACGCCGCTGACGGCGATCCTGGGCTACGCGGACCTGCTGCGGGAGGAGGAACTGGCGACGCCGGCGCGGCGTGAAGAACTGATCCAGACGATCCGCTCGGCGGGGCAGCACCTGCTGACGATCATCAACGACATCCTGGATCTCTCGAAGATCGAGGCGGAGCGGATGACGCTCGAAGCCGTCGAGACGAGCACGGGCGACCTGCTGGCGGAGTTGGACCGGCTCATGCGGCCCCGCGCCCAGGCGAAGAACGTGGCGCTGGACATCCGGCTCGATGAGCCGATCCCCGAGCGGGTGATCCTTGATCCCACGCGCCTCAGGCAGATCCTGCTGAACCTGGTGGGCAACGCGACGAAGTTCACCGCGGCCGGATCGGTGACGGTGTGCGTGGGGCTGGCGCCGCCGGCGGCGGGCGGGCCGGCGCTACGCGCGCTGACGGTGACGGTGGAGGACACCGGCCCGGGGATCAGCGACGCGCAGCAGCGCAAGTTGTTCGAGAGTTTCAGCCAGGCCGATGCGACGGTGACGCGGCAGTACGGCGGCACGGGGCTGGGGCTGATCATCTGCCGGCGGCTGGCGCGGTTGATGGGCGGGGACGTGACGCTGGAGTGGACGCGGGTGGGGTTCGGGTCGTGCTTCCGGCTGGCGGTGCCGTTCGCGCCGGTGGCCGGGGCGGGGGTGATCGCGGCGGTACCGTCGCGGCCGGCGGCGGAGCAGGCGAGCGCGTCGCGGATCGAGCTCCGCGGGCGGGTGCTGTACGCGGAGGACGGGCCGGATAACCAGCGGCTGATCGCGCTGCACCTGCGTCGGGCGGGGGCGACGCTGGACGTGGCCGACGATGGGCAGGCGGCGCTGGAACTGGAGGAGCGGGCGCGGCGAGAGGGGCGGCCGTACGACTTGATCCTGACGGACATGCAGATGCCGCGGATGGACGGGTACACGCTGGCCCGGACGCTGCGTGGGCGCGGGGTGCGGACGCCGATCATCGCGCTCACGGCCCATGCGATGGCGGAAGATCGCTCGCGGTGCCTGGCGTGCGGGTGCGATGATTACGCGAGCAAGCCGATCGACAAGCAGGCGTTGCTGGGCCTGTGTCACGCCTGGCTGGAGCGAGGTCGGGAGGGCGCGGGGCTGGCGCGCGCGGCGTAGCGGCCCCGGCCGCAGGGCCTGATCCCGCGATCTACCATCGGGGATGAGCCGAGAGTCCATTTGCGCGGCGATCGCCGCGGCCGCCCTGACCGTCTCCCTTGCCGAGCGCGCCGTCGCCCAGAGCGCAGAGCAGATTTGGGCGAACAACTGCATCGCCTGCCACGGGCGGCGCGGCGAGGGCGGGGGCGCGGGCACGCGCAGCCTGCTCACGCCCGAGTGGCGCAAGCAGGACCACGATCGGGCGTTCTTCGATGCGATCAAGAACGGCGTGCCGGCCTCGGGCATGCCCGCGTTCGGGGCCACGCTCTCGGATGCGCAGGTTTGGGGGCTTGTGGTGCACCTGCGCGAGTTGCAGGCGAGGGACTACCGCGAGAGCGGCGGCGCGCCGGAGGTCGACTCCAAGGGCGTGTACACCTCGGCGCACCATCGGTACACGATCGAGACCGTGGTCGCCAAGGGGGTCAACCTGCCGTGGGCCGTGGATTTCTTGCCGGCGGGCGAGATGCTGGTGACCTCGCGCCACGGGTCGATGCACGTGTTCAAGGACGGCCGCCTGAGCGGGCCGATCACCGGGATCCCGGAGGTGCGCGACCGCGGGCAGGGCGGGCTGATGGACGTGGCGGTGCACCCGGGCTATGCCAAGAACGGGCACATTTTCCTGGCCTACTCCGACATCGGCACGCAAAAGCGCGGGTCGGGCATGACCAAGATCGTCCGCGGCAAACTCGGCCGCGCCGGTGATGGATGGGCCTGGACCGATCAGAAGACCATCTGGGAGGCGAAGCAGGAGCACTACCTGAACACCGACCTGCACTTTGGGTGCCGGATCGTCTTTGATCCCAAGGACCCGTCGATCCTCTACTTCGCCATCGGCGAGCGTGGCATGAGCGACCACGCGCAGGACCTGACCCGGCCCAACGGGAAGGTGCACCGCGTCACCATCGACGGCGGGATCCCGTCGGGCAATCCGTTTGCCGACCGGGGCTCGGCGTACGCGTCGATCTGGTCCTTCGGGCACCGCAATCCGCAGGGACTGGCGTTTGACCTGGAGGGGCGGCTGTGGGACACCGAGCACGGCCCGCGCGGTGGAGACGAGGTGAACCTGGTCGAGCGCGGGCGGAACTATGGATGGCCGCTGGTGTCCTATGGGATTGACTACAGCGGTGCGCCGTTCCGCACGCCATTCCCGGACCTGCTCAAGAGCCAGCCCAAGGATGGCGCGCCCATCGCCATGCCGGTGTTCCGCTGGCTCCCGTCGATCGGCGCGTGCGGGCTCGATGTGGTCCGGGGCGACGCGTTCCCAAGGTGGAAGGGCGACCTGGTCGCGGGCGGCCTCTCCGGCGCGAACGTGGACCGGATCCGCGTGACGCCCGGCGCCAAGGGCCAGCCCGCCCTGGTGGAGCACGAGGAGATCCTCCACGGCAAGGGTCGCGTGCGGGACGTGGTCACCGGGCCGGACGGGATGATCTACGTCGTGCTCAACGCGCCGGACCGGGTGGTGCGGCTGGTGCCGGCGGGGTCGTAGCGTGGGCCGGGCGTTCACGTTGATCGAACTGCTGGTGGTGGTGGCGATCATCTCGCTCCTGGTGGGCGTGCTCCTGCCCGCGCTGGCGAAGGGCCGAGAAGCGGGCCGGGGGGCGACGTGTCTCTCGAACCACCGGCAGAACTTCGTGCTGCTCCGCGCGTACGCGGATGACAACCGGGGCTGGGGGCCGGCGCTGGGGGAGCCGTACCAGACGCTCCCGAACTGGGCGCTGGTGATCCAGTCGTCGGGCGGCAGGCTTGGTGCCACGTCGGCGGACCTGTACGTCGCGGGGTCGTCGCTGGTGTGCCCGTCGATCCGCGCGGCGATGGGCCCGGAGATGACGCGGACCTACGCCATCAACGCGACCGGACTCGCCGGCGCCCCGGGCGACCGCGCGACGTACGACGACCCGGCCCATCCGGCGCACGTGATGTTCGACCGCGTGGAACGCCCGTCGCACACGCCCGCGCTGCTGGATTCCGCCGCGGCGCCGGTCGCCGGGACGGCCCCGCCCCCGACGCGCACGGCAAGCGTGCTGGACCTGCGCGACCCCGCGCACGTCGCGCAGCGCGTGGGTCGTTTCCACGCCGGCGGGTTCCAGGTGGGGATGTACGACGGGTCGGCGTCGCCGCATCGGGAGGTGGCGGCGGAGTGGTTGACGCCGCTGCCGTGATGCGAGCGGCGGGCGGCGAGCGCGAGGCACGGGCTACGCCCGCGTGACCCCGGGCGAGCCATCCAAAAGGAAGCGGAGGCGGCGCTTGGTCCACGCGCCGGCGTCGCCGATGCCGACGCGGGGGGTCGCGCGCACACGCCGCGATTCCGCGGGCGTGAGCGAGCCGCGGGCGAGCCAGAGGCGGGCGTCGCGGGTCATGTCGGCGCCGCTCAGGTCGAGCCCGATGGCGAAGGCTTTGCAGAGATTGCCGGGGCCGCGGCAGAGGGCGTCATCGAGAATGGGTCGGCCCGCGCGGGCACGGTGAGCGTGCATGGCGTCCAAGCCCTCCAGCGGTTCGAGCCCGCGGAGGAGGACGGCGACGGGCTCGCCGGGCTTGCCGCAGACGACGTTCATGCAGCAGTGCATGCCGTAGGTGAAATAGACATAGGCCGTGCCGCCCGGTGCGTACATGGGCTCGACTCGGGGCGTGCGTCGCCCGGCGAACGAGTGGCATGCGCGATCGGCGACGCCCAAGTATGCCTCCGTCTCGACGATGCGTCCCGCCAGGGTGCGCCCGTCGCCGAGGACGCGCACCAGCACGCACCCAAGAAGGTCGCGAGCGAGGTCGGCAGGGTCCGCGGAGAGCGCCCGACGGTCCATCCGCGCCCGACGGACCATCCGCTCGCGAGGCGCAGAACCATCACGCATACGCGTGCAGCCCGGGCAGGAGCAGGTTGACCCCGAAATAGCACCAGAGCATGACGAGGAAGCCCAGCACGCTCAGCCACGCCGTCGTCAGGCCGCGGTCCTTCACATTCGCGAAGCGCAGGTGCACCACGACGAGGTACACGATCCACGTCACCAGTGCCCAGAGTTCCTTGGGGTCGAACGCCCACCACCGGCCCCAGGAGTGGTCGGCCCACCACGCCCCCAGCAGGATGCCCACGGCGAGCGTCCAGAACGCCAGTTGCAGGATCGTCATCTGCGCGGCGTCGAGGTCCGCGAGCACGCGGGCCTTGCCCGTGGGCTTCGCGTCGTCGAGCCCCAGGGCGGCGGCGGACACCGCCCCCAGGTCGCCCCCGGGCGTCGCGGCGACGGTCGCCGCGGGGGCGGTCTTGGCCCCGAAGTAGTGCGTGCCCAGGTAGAACAGGCTCACGATCATCCCCAGGGAGATCAGCCCGTACGACACGAGCACCGTGGTGACGTGGTACTTCAGCAGCACGCTGGTGTTCAGGATGGCGGCCTCGCGCTCGATGCTGTACCCCGGTATGCCCATCTGCGTCGCCGCGATGAGCACGAGGAAGCCGACGGCGCTCGCGGCGGCGGCGAAGATCGCCTGCTTGCGGAAGACCGCCAGGCCCACGCCCACCAGGGCCGCGAACAGGCTCACGCCGGTCATGGACTCGAACTGATTCTGGATGGCGAATCGCTCGGCGATCAGGCAGCGGCTCGCGAAGCCGAACCCGTGCAGGGCGACGGCCCCGGTCAGCAGCCCGATGCCCGTCCACAGGAGCCAGCGGCGCTGGGTGCCGAAGGAGAGCAGGAGGCTGAGGAGCGCCAGGGCGTAGAGCCAGAGGCCGTACTCGAACGGGCGCGAGGCGTTGTAGACGCGCTCGATGCTCCGCTTGGTGGTGGGGTAGACGCTCGGCTGCATCGCGGGGAGTTCCTTCGCCGCGATGGCGAAGTTGGCCTTCACGCCCTCGGCGTCGCCGGCGCGCCACGCCGCCCCCGCGGCCCGAAGGGCCTCGCCGACGGCGGACTCGGGGTCGAGCGTCCCGAGGTGGATCCACGGCGACGAGGTATCGGCGGCGGGGGCCATCAGCAGCGTGGAGGGCGCCGCGTTAAACATCTGCAGTGCTTCGTGGGCCTGGCCCAGCGCTTTCTGCATCGGCTCGGTCATCGCGGCGGGGGTGGAGGCGATGGCCTCGAAGTGCTCGTAGACGTGCCGGGGGGTCAGGCGCCCCGCGCGGCGCCACGACTCGCGCTCCTCCTCATCGCTGAAGAGACGCTCGAGGAACGCGTCGCGCAGGGGGAGGTAGTTGATGGAGATCACGGGCCGATCGACGTAGTAGATCGGGTCGATCACCATGTCGAGGAACGTGAAGAGGGGGTCGTAGCGGAGGCGGAGCGCGCCGGCTCGGCCCTCGCCCAGGCGCAGATCGTAGTAGGTGCTGCGACCGACCATGCTGCCGATGGTCTCGCGGGCGAGCGTGTCGATGATCTTGATGCGGTTGTTGTGCTGGACGGCGAGGTCGCGGAAGACATCCAGCGCGCCGTTGTCGGCGAGGCGCTTGGCGAAGGTGTACTTGGCCTCCACGTCCATGCCCGGCGCGCGGGCGGGCTCGCCGAACGGATTCGGCGCGCGCCCGGAGGACTGGGCCTGGGCGCGCGGCGCCTCGTTGCCCGCGGGGGCGTACTGCCCCCGGGCCTTCACGGCGAACAGCAACGCGATGATGATGACCGCGACGACGAACAGCCGGGCCAGCACCTCGCTCCGCCCGTGGTTGGGTGTCGGGTTCGCCGCCATGATGCCGCTCCCGTTGGTCTCGAGCAAGCCCCGAAGGGCGTGGCGAAGGCTCATGCGTTGCTCCCTGCGGGCTCACCGACCCCGCGTGCCCCGTCCCGTACATCGGCTACGACTGCGCTCCCGCGATCGTTCGGCCCTCCGACCGCCCCGGCGTGCCGGGCTTTCCCCGGCACGGGCCACGTCCCCGCGGCCAGGGCCGCCTGGATCCGCCGCTTCTCTCGCCGCACCAGCCAGGGCTTCACGTAGAACGCCCAGAGTGTTCCGACAGCCATCATCACGCCGCCCGCGGCGATCACGTAGATGCCCGGGTTGTTGCCCACGCCCAGAATGGTGAACCGCGCCACCGGGCGCGGGGCCTCGCCCCGATCCGCCGCTGCTTTCGTCGCATTCCAGCCCGAGGCATCCCAGCCCGTCTGGCTCAGTTTGAACTGGTTGGGCGCGACCCAACTCACCAGCCACCCGGCGTAGTTCGCCAGGGCCGGCGCATCGGGGTTGCCCCTGAAGGGCACGCGGAGCAGGAGCGGATTGTTCAGGCTCGTCGAGCGGGTCTCCTCACGACGCGATGGGCCCGTCGGATCGTGGATCACCAGCAGGTCCGACTTGAAGTCCTTGGGCTGGGTGCTGTGCGGGTACGGCGTCATCTCGAAGTCGCGCAACTGCACGGCGAACCCGGGGAAGCGGTGGTAGCGCCGCCCGAAGGCCAGGCCGATCCGCCGCCCGTCGGGCAGTTGCACGGCCCGCACCGCGTCCTCTCGGGGCTGCGTGGGGTGATACGCGTTGTGCGGGACCCATTCGACCGTCTTGAACGCCGGCTTGCCGTCCTTCGCCGGCGTGCTGACCTCGACGGCGATGAGGGCCATGCGGTGGTTGCCGATCATTTGGCGGTCGCGATCGCGCTCGGGGACGGGCCAGGGGGCCTCGATGCGCTCGGCGCCGTCGTACCGCTCGCCGACGCGGAGGCTCACCATGGGCACGAGTTGGAGCGATTCACCGGGCTTGAGGCTCTCGATGACCGTGGCGTCACGGCCTGGCTGTCGGAGGATTGCGCGGGCCGCGCCCTTCCCGTCGGCCCCGCCGTCGATGACCACGCTCAGGACCGAGGCGTCCACGTACTCGATGCGGATGGAGTCGTCGGACGCGCGGCGTTTGGGCATGCCGCGAGTGCCGTCGGGCTCGGTCGAGTCGAGAAGGTCCTGGTTCAGTTCCGGGAACCGGGCGTACACGTAGCGGTCGAACGCCACGGCCGGGGCCCCTTCGACGGCGGGCTTCTCGACCCGCACGATCGCGACGGGGCTGGTCGCGCCCTCGAACCCGGGCGTGATGACCGAGAGTGGGGGCTCGGGGTGCAGTTCCTTCACGCTGACGCGCCACCCGCCGGGCACGTCGATGGTCTGCTCGGGCTCGATGGCGACGACCTGCCGGACGCCCGAGCCCGGGACGGAGACGACCAGCCCGTGCCGCGCGCCGGGGGGCAACTTGGTCTGGAGGAGGTTCCAGTACTCGGGCTTGGCGCCCTCGAGGTACTCGACGCTGACGACGCCGCGGAGCATCCCGACCCGCGCGCCGGGCAGCACGGGGGAAAGGATGAAGTCCCCGATGCTGCGTTCGGCGCCGGCGGCGGCCTTGGCGTCATTACCCATGGGGAGTGACGTGAGCAGTTCGACGTGCCGGGCGGGGGTTCGGCCCTGCGCGGCGCCGGGCTCTCCGGTCCGGTCCACCCACGTCGGGCGCAACTCGCCGTAGGTGCAATAGCCGACGATGCGGACGGCGATGTCGTCGTCGATCAGGGGGCGTGCCGAGCGCGCCGTGGGCGTCAGCCCGAGCGTGCGGCCCTTGTCCAGATCGCGGCGTGATTCGGCGCGGATCGCGGGGCCGGCGGCGTCCAGGGCGTAGTCGTTGTAGCGGGGGAGGCCCGCCAGGGACCGCTGCTCCCACTCACCCCGGCCGCTCCCGCCCAGTTGCGCGAGCCAGAGCGCCACCTCGGTGTTGTCGAAGAAGCCCATGACGGGCGGGCCGGGCGTGGGCGTGCCCTGCTCGTCGGGCTGGCCCGCGAGGATGAGCGTGTCGCCCTCCTGCTTGAGCGTGGCGTAGTACACGCTCCCCAGGGCGATGACCACGATCCCCGTGTGGACCGTCAGCACGCCGATCTTCTTGAACTCGAAGTCGATCCGGCGGACGGTGGTGACCACCATGTTGAGCACAAAGAGGATGAGCACCACGCGAAGCGGCCACCAGGAGTAAAACTCCAGTTCGCTCATCTCCAGGCCGGGGAGCCGGCGGAGTACGGTGCCGCGGTACTGCTCGCAGAAGTCGGCGAAGAAGCGCACGCCCGTTCGCGAGACAGGGTCCCACCGCAGCGCGGGCCAGGCGAACGCGTACCAGAGCGCCCACGCGACGGCGATCCCCGCGCCGATGGCCGCGAAGCGGATCAGGAACGTCCCGGCGCGCCCCGCGCCGGCCCCGCGGGCGACCCGCCGCCCGATCCAGTCCAGCCCGCCGCAGACGACCACGAGCACGATGAGAAACGACGCGACATACACCCCCCACGAGGGGATCGCCGCGAGCATCCCGATCGGCACGCTGGCGAGGATGCCGAAGAGCGAGACGATGCTCAGGAGCACTACGGCAAGCCAGATCGAAGAGAACGCTCGCAGCACGAACTTGGCCGGCCACGCCCACCGGGGGAAGAAGGCGTCGTCCCACTGCTGACTGCGGATCCACTTTGCGCCCATTGGTCGATGATAGGGTGCGGCCCGCGCCCGGCCCGTCCATCCCCGCGGTTTTCGGGCGCCGCCGAGTGTTCGCGGGGGGCCTCGGCGCGTATCCTCGAAGCGTGAAGTTCCAGGACTACTACGCCACGCTGGGGGTGGCCCGCACCGCCTCGCAGGACGAGATCAAGCGGGCCTATCGCAAACTCGCGAGAGAGTTCCATCCCGACGTGAACAAGTCGGCGGGTGCCGACGCGCGATTCCGCCAGATCAACGAGGCCTACGACGTGCTGGGCGACCCGCAGAAGCGGGAGCGCTACGACGCCCTCGGGGCCAACTGGCGCGAGGGTCAGGACTTCGATCCGACGGGATTCGGCTCCGCGTGGGCCCGTCACGCCGCCGGGGGACGGGGCGGAAGCAGGGGCGGAGCAGCCTCCGGCGGACAGCGCGGTCGCGCTGGCTCCGCTCGTGCACGCTCGTCTGGTCCATCGGGGATGTCCGATTTCTTCGAAGCCGTCTTCGGCGGAGCCTCCAACCCCTTCTCAGCCGACCCCGACGCCTGGGCCGCCTCGATGCGCAGCGGCGGCTTCAACACCCAGCCCGAGCCCCCGCACACCCGCGCCGACCTCACCCTCTCCCTAGCCGATGCCTCGCTCGGGTGCACCAAACGCGTCACCCTCGCCTCGCATGACGGCTCGCAGCGCACGCTCGAAGTGCGAATCCCCAAGGGCACCACCGACGGCTCCACGATCCGTCTGGGCGGTCAGGGCGCCAAGGGTGCCACGGGCGAGGCCGCCGACGTCCTCCTGACCATCCGCGTCGAGCCCGACCCGCGGTTCACCGTCAGCGGACAGGATCTGACGACCATCGTGCTCCTCACCCCCTGGGAAGCCGCGCTCGGGGCGCGGGTGACGGTCCCAACGCTCGACGGCGAGGTCACCCTCACCATCCCGCCGGGAACGACGGGCAACCAGCGACTCAGATTGAAGGGCAAGGGCATCCCGAGCCGAGGGGACTCCCCCGCGGGCGACCTCTATGCGGACTTGCGGATCGTGCTTCCCAAGACGATCCCCCCGGAACAGGCGGCCCTGTACACCAAACTCGCCGAAATCTCGAACTTCTCACCGCGCAGTCCGTAGAATATCGAAAGATGCCCTATTTGGGGCAGTCAAGATGGCAGTCTGTGAACAGAACCCTTCTTTGATGTGTTCAAGGGGAGGCTCAGCATGAACGGACTCGGCCTGTACCTGATGTTCATGATCCCGCCGATGCTCCTGGCGCTGTGGGCCCAGTGGCGGGTGCGCTCGTCGTACGCCGCCGCGGCTGAGGTCCCGGCGGCCTGCGGGATGACCGGGGCGGAGATCACCGCGGAGATCCTCCGCGCCCACAACATCGGCAACGTGGGCATCGAGATGGTCCCGGGCCAACTCTCCGACCACTACGACCCCCGCGCCAAGATGCTCCGCTTGAGCCCCGACGTCTACCACGGGCGGTCCGTCGCGGCCCTCGGGATCGCCGCCCACGAGGCCGGTCATGCCATCCAGGACGCGCAGCGGTACGCGCCGCTGGTGCTCCGCAACGGGATCGTCCCCCTCGCGGCCGTGGGCTCGCACGCGAGCATGTTCCTCATCATGGCCGGCATGCTGCTCGGCGCGGGCGCGGGCATCGGCCTTGGCAAGTGGCTCCTCATCGCCGGCATCGCCGGGTTCTCGCTCGTCGTCGTCTTCCAACTCATCAACCTGCCGGTGGAGTTCGACGCGTCGAACCGTGCCAAGAAACTGCTCCAGGAGACCGGCCTGGTCGCCCAGGGGGGCGAGTCCCGCGCGATGAACCGCGTGCTCGGGGCCGCGGCCATGACCTACGTCGCCGCGACCGTCGGCGCGCTCAGCACGCTTCTCTACTACATCCTCATCGCGATGAGCGGGTCGCGCCAGCAAGAGAACTAGCCGACGGCTGGGGCGTCCCGGAGGGGCGTGTTCGGCGCGTGCCGATCCGCCCGCCCTGCCACAGCGCGATGCCCGCGACCACGCCCATCATCGAGAAGCCCGCGCCCGGGAGCGTCCACCCCATCGCCCCCACCGCGGTCGTCCGGAACTTGTAGTTGGACAGGTGCAACTTGGGAATCGCCAGCAGGGCCGCCTGCCACTCCCACGACCGCTCAGCGATCGGCTCGACCCGGGCTTCAGGATCGGCCTCGAGCGCGGGCAGGTAGGGCTTGCCCGTGCCGTACTTGATCGCGGGGAACTGCATCCGACGCTCCGTGAGCGTGCCGTCGGGCACGAACTCGACGATGTCGAAGGTCCACAACTTGCGCCCGACGAGCCCGCCCATGTTGTCGTCGTGGCCCGGGGCGGCGTTCCGCTTCACCAGCACCACCCGGAACGACTTGGCCTGGTTCTTCTCCGGGTCCATCTCGACCTCGCCCTGGTGCATCGGCGCGAACGTCGCGACGGCGAGCCACTGGGCGTAGCCGCCCAACTCGGGCAGGTTCGCCACCACCGGCGCGTGAACCGGCAGTATGAGCGACGCATCCCCGTACTCGACGCGCAGCGCGGGAGTCCCGTCGGGCAGCGTCTCATCAACCATCCGCACCTGCCGACCCCACAGCGGGAACTGGCGCTTCAGGATCGGCTTGAAGACAAACTCGGAGGGCGGCTCCGCCTTGTAGTACGCCCCGACCCGCTGGCTCATCACCAGGCACGACGCGACGAAACCGACGACGCCGGCGATGGTCAGGGCCAGCCCGACCCGGGCGGCGACCTTGCCGGATCCGACATTTGACGCATCAGCGGTAAGCGGCACGGGCATGTGGGTGTGTCCTGAGCGACACAGTAGGGCCCGACCCCGCGGCCGGAGCCGCCGCGCGAATCGACCCGGCTTCGACTACCGCTCGATCGCCTCCAGCCGCGCGTACGCCAGCACGAGCGTCTTGGTCCCAACGGAGGGAAACCGCACGCGGACCCGCGCGTCGCTCCCGGCCGTGACCGCCTCAACCTCGCCGGGCCCGAACTGCGGGTGCCGCACCTTCGCCCCGACGCGGAATGGTGCCGAGCCCCCGCCGCCGGCGCGTGAGCCCGAACCTCCCCCGGTGCGTCCGCCCTCGGCGCTCGACTGGCGCGGCTGTGCTCGGCCCGGTCCCGCGCCGCCGCGCTCGACGAACTCGTCCTCCGTCCATTGGTTCAGCCCACCCGACTGGTCGGAGAGGCTGACGCCCTCGCCCCGCAACTCGTCGATGAAACGGCTCTCGATCATCCGCTCGCTCAGGCCGCGGATCGTGCGGTAGCGCGCGGAGGTCATGAGCAGGCGGTCCATCGCGCGGGTCACGCCCACGAAGCACAGCCGCCGCTCCTCCTCCATCTCCGCTTCGCTCTCCTGCCCGCGGAAGTGGGGGAGGATCCCCTCCTCCAGCCCGATGACCGCGACGGCGGGAAACTCCAGGCCCTTCGCCGCGTGCAGCGTCATGAGCGTGACGGCCCCGCGCGATGGGTCCAGCGCATCGACATCGGCGACGAGCGCCACGCGCTCCAGGTACGCCAGGAGCAGGTCGCGCAGCGTCGGCTCGGCCCGCGCCGGCGCCGCCGCGGCTTCCGGCTCGCCATCGTCGAGCGCCTCGGCGCGGAACGCCTCCTCGAACTCCCGTGCCGAACTCACCAGTTCCGACAGGTTCTCCAGGCGTTCCTCTTCCTCGCGGTACATGGGCTCGAGCCCGCTCTCGCGGACGACGCGCTCGACGAGGGCCGCCAGCGCGCCCTCCGGCGCGGGCTCGTCATCCCCTCCGTTGTCCGCTGCCGCGGCAAACACGCCCGCGTCCTCACTCCCCCGCGAAGCGCCCCGCGCCGGGAGCCACGCGTCGAGCATCGCGACGAACTTGCCCACCGCCCCCGCAGCCCGCGCGGGCAGCACCGCCGACAGGCCGCCCGCGCTCCGCGCCATCGCCAGCGTCGGCACACCCGCCTCCCGCGCCGCCTGCTCCACCTTCCCCCAGGAGGTGTCGCCGATGCCCCGCGCTGGGACATTGACGATCCGCGCCAGCGAGACCTCGTCGGCGGGGTTGGCAAGCACGCGCAGGTACGCCAGCGCGTTCTTCACTTCCTCGCGCTGGTAGAACGCCGTCCCGCGCACGATCGTGTACGGAATGCTCGCCCCGCGGAGCGCGTCCTCCATCACGCGGGAGAGGGCGTTGGTGCGATAGAACACCGCCGCGTCCTTCCACGCGATCTCCCCGGCCTCCTGGCGCGCCCGGAGCCAGTCCAGCACCACCGCCGCCTCGTGGTGCTCATCCCGGCACAGGACAATCTCGACGGGCTTGACGCCCTTGCCGAGCGCCGCGCCCCCGGGCGACCCGTCCGCATCCCCGCCGGGACCCCCGCCCCCGCGCATCGCGATGAGGGGCTTGTGCTTCCGCTTGGTGTTCCGGCGGATGAGCCGGTCCGCCGCGTTGATGATCGGCGGGAGCGACCGGAAGTTCTCCCCCAGCGCGATCACCCGCGCCGATGGGTAATGCTCCTCGAACTGCAGGATGTTGGCGATGTCCGCTCCGCGCCAGCCGTAGATCGACTGGTCCGGGTCGCCCACCACGCAGATGTTCGGCAGGCCGGCGCGCCCGACACCACCCCGTGCGCCGCCCTCGCCTTCGCCCGCCCCCTCCCCCCCCGTCTCCTCGCCGGCGATCAGCATGGCAATGACCAGTTGCGCCCGGTTGGTGTCCTGGTACTCGTCCACCAGCAGGTAGCGGTATCGCCGACGCACCTCATCCCGCACGGCGGAGGATTCGCGGAGCATCCGCGCCGTCAGCAAGAGCAGGTCGTCAAAGTCCACCGCGTTGGCCGCCCGCAGCGCCGCGTCGTAGCGCTCGAACACCTTCGCGACGGTTCGGCTGTGGAAGTCCCCCGCCGTCGCCGCGAAGTCCCGCGAGTCCTTCAGTTCGTTCTTCGCCTGGCTGATCACCCCCAGCACGCTGCGCGGCGGCCAGTTGCTCCCCGAGACTTGCATCTCGCTCAGCACGCGCTTCATGAGCGCCTGCTGGTCGTCGGCGTCGTAGACCGTGAAGTCCGCGGCCACGAACGCCGGCCGCGCCTGCCCGTCGGCGGCGGCCGACCGCTCCGCGTTCCACAGGTCCGCGTATCTTCGGAGCAGACGCACGCACAGCGAGTGAAACGTCGTCACCGTCAGCCCGCGCGGCGGCTCGGGCGGGAGATCCCCGCCCTGCCTCGGATCGGCCAGCACCGCCGCCACCCGGTGCCGCATCTCCCCCGCGGCCTTGTTGGTGAACGTCACCGCCAGGATCCGCCAGGGCGCCACGCCCTTGCCGATCAGGTGCGCGATCCGCCGCGTGATGACCCGCGTCTTGCCCGATCCAGGGCCGGCGAGCACCAGCAGCGGGCCCTCCGTACACAGCACCGCCTCACGCTGGGCGGGCGTCAGGTTCGCGAGCAGATCGAGCGGATCGTCGTGGGCCGGGGGCATCGCGCCAGTCTAGCGCCGACGCGCCGCGGCGTGGGCCGCCCGCGTCGCCCCCGCGCGCCGGACTCGCGAAATCGCCGCGCTCAATCGTCGGCGCTGATCGCCCGCGGGCCCTTCCCCGCCGTCTTTTCCATGTATCCATCGCCCCGGCGCTCGTACTTGGTGAACCCCATCCGCTCCAGGTTCTTGTTCGAAAGCGTGGACTTCGCCTTGATCGGGCTCCACTTGCCCGCGATGGCCGGCGCGACAATCGCCCGCCGGCACGGCCTCTCCGTCCCCGGCTCCTTGCTCAGCGGCTCGTCCTTCATCAACTGGACGATCTCGAACGTCTCGCCCGTGGGCCGGCCCTTCTTGTCCAGAATCTCGTACAGGTACGTCGGCACGGTCGTTCCTCGCTTGGGGCTTTGCCTCGCCCTTCATCCCATCGGCTCAGAGCACCTCCGCCTCGATGCTCGCCGCCTCCCCCTTGCGCTTTTTCTCGACGTAGCGCTTCACCCAGTTCTCCCACGTCTTGCCGTGGGCCGCGTCTTTCCCGAACCGCACAGAGGCGATCTCGGCGTACGCCACGGTCACCTGCGCAGCCGCGGGGTCCACGGGCATGATGCGCGCCGCCGACGCGCCGGGCGTCGCGCCCTTTCGCCGGTCGAACAAGTACCCCTCCACCACCCGACCATCGCGGAGCGTGAGGGTCACGTCGCCCCGAAAATCAAAGGCCTTTTCGAGGATCTCGCCTCGGGCGGCCTCGTCGAGGGCGGGGTCCGTCAGGTCCGCCGACCACCCCTCGAGCGTCCGTGATTCACCATGATGACCCGCCTCGGCTCCGCTCATGGGCCATCGTAGCATCGCCTCCCGCCGTGACGGCCAAGCCCCGCGCGGGGGGGGCGGGGGGAGGGGGGAGCGGACGGGCGGGGGGGGCCACGCCGCGCATCTGCAAGGACCATCATGAACACGCCCCTCGCCGCGCTCTGCCTTGCCGTGCTCAACCTGACCGCCGGCCTCGCGCTCGCGTCCCAGCCGACGCCCCAGACCGCTCCGCCCGAGCCCAAGCCAGTCAGCCCGGCAATCGCCTCGACACCGGTGCCGCGCCCGGCCCTTCCTGGGGAGTCGTTCCTCTTCGGCTTCGAGCCAGGATCTGGACCCGACGCCGCGGCGGCCCTGGGCGCGTGGACCCCAGCCGCCATCGGACCGGGCCTGCCCGCCCGATGGGTCGTGCAGACCGTGGATGGCTCAGCGGGGAGTGGAGGGAGTGGGGGGGCGGCCACGCGAGCCCTCGTCGCCTTTCCGGGCGCGAACGCCAAGGGCATGGCACTGGCAATCTGCCGGCAGGTATCAGTCCGAGACGTTGCGCTCTCCGTCGCCGTGCGCCCGCTCGAAGCCGCGTGCCTCGGCCTCGGGGTCGCCTGGCGCATCGCCCCGACAGCGACGACCGCACCACGCGGCGGGCCCGTCACCGACGCTTACGCCGCTCGCTGGAACCCCGCCGACGACGCCTTCGAGGTGCTCCTGATCCGCGCGGGCGTCGAGCGCGTGCTCGCCGCGGGCAAGGCGCCCCCACCCGCGCGCCCCGGCACCTGGCGGACCATCTCCGTCGCCCACGTCGGCTCGCGCATCGAGGCCACCATCGACGGCTCCGCCCGCCTCACTGTCGACGACGCCTCCCTCCCGGGCGAGGGCGCGTGCGGTCTGCTTATCAAAGGCTCCGCCAGCGCCGCGTTCGACGACGCCTCCATCGCCGATGTCACCCCCGAGCCCACGACGCCTCGTGCGGTCATTGCCCGCGAGGCCCGCATGGTCGCGCCGCTGGTAGCGTCCGATCTGGCCCGCGACTTCCTTCGCGCCGCGGAAGCCCTCCCGCCCATCGAGGGTTCGCGCACCATCTTCCTCGATCGTGCCGCGGGCAAGGCGTACACCGGGCGAGATGCCGACGCCCTCACGCCCGAGCAGCGCGAAGCCATGCGGGAACTCACGCTCGACGAGCGGTTCTACTACCTCACCCGCTACGGCACGCCCGTGGCCTACGCCCGCGCGCTCGACCTGGCCGCCGCGCATGGCCTCGCCCGCGCCGATGGCGCCCGCATCCTCGATTTCGGCTTCGGCGGCATCGGACACCTGCGCATGCTCGCGGCCCTCGGCGCCTCGGCCGCCGGCGTGGACGTGGACCCTGTGCTCCAAGCGCTCTACTCCGCGCCGGGCGACACGGGCGAAGTCCCCCGCTGGGTCCCGCCCGCAACGATGGCCCCCGCGGGCCCGCCGGGCCGCGTTGCCGTCCTCACGGGCCGCTGGCCCGCCGACGGGCCGGTCCGCGAGGCGGCCGGCGACGGGCTGGACCTCTTCCTCTCCAAGAACACGCTCAAGAACGGGTACATCCATCCCGCCGAGCCGGTCGATCAGCGGATGCTCGTGAACCTGGGAGTCCCCGACGAGGCCTTCGTCGCCGCCGTTTTCGGGGCGCTCAAGCCGGGGGGGGTCTTCCTGATCTACAACCTCTGTCCCGCGCCGAGTGTGCCGCCCGAGCCCTACAAGCCCTGGGCCGACGGCCGGTCCCCTTTCCCCCGCGCGATGCTCGAGGCCGCAGGGTTCACGGTCGCCGCGTTCGACGTCGTGGACGACGAGCCCGCCCGCGCCATGGGCCGGGCCCTGTCGTGGGACCGGGGCGACAAGCCCATGGACCTGGCGCAAGACCTCTTCGCGTGGTACACCATCGCCGTGAAGCCCGCGAAATGAGCCGCCCTTGCCCGATCGAGCCTCGTAGGGCCTACTATTTCAGGCCTACTCGGAGACTCCCGTGCCCGATCCCGGCGCCCCAGATTCCGCCTCATTGCGTGCCCGGGCGGCCCTCTTCCCCGAGGCCGCCTTTGACTTTGTCCGCGAAGGCCTCGCCTTCACCACGGGCAAGCACCACGGCCCGCTCGCCGCGGGCTCGCCCCCAGACTCCGCCAGCCGCCACGTCTCCGGGCAGCAACTCTGCCTCGGGCTTCGCGCCCTGGCCGTTCAGAAGTACGGCCTGCTGGCCCGCGCCGTCCTCCGCCGCTGGGGCGTCCGTCGAACCGACGACTTCGGCATCATCGTCTACGCGCTGATCGACCGCGGGGAACTGCGCACGAGCGACTCCGACTCCCTCGCCGACTTCGCCGCGGTCTTTGACTTCGACGAGGCCTTCGGGCCCGAGCACGCCTGCGGCCTCTCCCCGTGAGCCACCCCGCCGCCCGCGTCGCACTCGAAACCACCCTGCTGCTCCACGGCGTGCCGCGCGCCAAGGCCCCGGCGCTCGCCCGCGCCCTCGCCTCCGACGTCCGCGACGCCGGGGGCATCCCATGCGTCGTCGGCGTGGTGGAGGGCCGGCCCATCGCCGACCTTCCCCCCGCCGCCCTCCGCACGCTCCTGGCAACGCCCGCGGTGCCCAAACTCAACACTTCCACGCTCGGCGCCGCCCTTGCCGCCGGGTCTCACGGGGCCACCACCGTCTCCACCACCATGGAGATCGCCGCCGCAGCGGGCATCCGCCTCTTCGCCACCGGCGGCATCGGGGGCGTCCACCAGGGCTTCGCCAGTCACCTTGACATCTCCGCGGACCTCGCCGCCTTCACCCGTTTCCCCGTCGCCGTCGTTGCCTCGGGCTGCAAGTCCATCCTCGACGTCACGGCCACGCGCGAACTGCTCGAAGCCGCCGGCGTCCCCGTCATCGGCTTCCGCACCGACCGCTTCCCCGCCTTCTACCTCCGCGACGGCGGCGTCGGCGTTGACCGCCGATTCGACGACCCCGCCGCCCTCGCCGCGTTCCTCCGTGCCGAGATGGCTCGCACCGCGCGCGGCGTCCTGGTCGTCAACCCCATCCCGGGTTCCGACGAGATCCCCCGCGGCCAATGGACGCGCTGGCTCGACGCGGCCCGGGCCGACCCTGCCGTGCGCCGCGCCGAAGGCCGCTACGCGACCCCGGCCCTTCTTGCCGCGCTGCACGCGGTCTCCAAGGGCGCCACGCTCCGGGCGAACATCGCGCTGGTGCGGGCGAACGCCCGCCTCGCGGCGCAGATCGCCGTCGCCTGGGCCAAGCAGGTCGCGCCGCGCTGAAGGCCTCGCGTCTCGCGACTCTCCCCTCACGCCATCTTCTTCAGTTCCCGCCGCATCACCTTGCCCGTCGCGTTCCGCGGCAGCGCCTCCACCACGCGGATCTCCGTGGGCACCTTGTACCCCGCCAGCCGCGCCCGGCACCACGTCGTCAGCGCCCGCTCGTCAAACGCCGCACCCTCGCGCAGCTCGATGAACGCCACCGGCAACTCCCCGCGGATCGGGTCCACCTTCCCCACCACGCCAGAGTCCTTCACGCTCTCGTGCGCGTTCAGCGCTTCCTCGATCTCGCGAGGGAATACGTTCTCCCCGCCCACGATCAGCATCTCCTTCAGCCGCCCCGTGATGTACAGGTGCCCCTCCGCGTCCATCCGCCCGATATCCCCCGTGCGGAACCACCCCTCGGCGTCGAACGCCGCTCGCGTCTCTTCCGGCCGCCGGAAGTACCCACGCATCACGTTGGGCCCGCTGATCCGCACCTCCCCGTCCTCATCGGGGCCGACGTCCCGCCCCGTCTCCACGCTCACGATCCGCTCCCGCACGCCCGGAAGCGCCCGCCCCACCGAGCGCGGCCGGTACTCCTGCGGCCGGCACCAGTTCGTCACGGGTGACGTCTCCGTCAGCCCGTACCCCTCCGCGATCGTCACCCCGAACCGCTCCCGGAACCCGCGCGACACCGCCTCCGGCAGCGGCTCTCCGCCCGACACCGGGTACTTCAGCGACGAAAAATCCTCCGGGCCCGCGTCCTTCACGTGCAGCATCGCGTTGAACATCGACGGGATCGCGATGTACGCCGTCGGCCGGTGCTCCCGCATCAACTTCACGATCCGCTGCGGCACAAACCGCGCCGTGTACACCACCTTGCACCCGATCGTCAATGGCATCAGCGTCAGCACCGTCAGACCGAACGAGTGAAACTGCGGCAGCACCCCAAGAAGCACCTCTCGGTCCGTGAAGTTCACCCACTCCACGATCTGGCGTATGTTCGCCCGCAGGTTCCCGTGCGTCAGCATCACCCCCTTGGGCTTCCCGCTCGTCCCGCTCGTATACAGCAGGCACGCCAGGTCGTCCTCGCCCGCCAGCGCCGGCCACCGCGGCTCAGGCGGCGTCTTGAAGTCCACGTCCTCCACCCGGATCACCCGCGCGCCACCCAGCGCCGCCCCCGCCCCAGGCAGAACCGCCCCGTCCTTCCCCAGCCCCATGTGCTCCAGCAGCGGCTGCGCCGTCACGATCGCGTCGGCCCCGCAATCCTCCACCACAAACTTCAACTCCTCGGGCTTCAGCAGGTAGTTCAGCGGCACCACCACCCGACCCAGCATCCACCCCGCCAAGAGCGCCATGGGCGTCCCACCGCTCGTCGGCAGCATCACCCCGACCGTCCGCGACCGGCTCACCCGATCGATCTCGCTCGCCAGCGCCAGCGCCCCCCACAGAATCTCCAGCCGCTTGTACGCCCGCCGGTCGTCGATCGCCGCGACCTCCAGCGGCCGCCGCAGGCACCTCCGGATGATCGGCCAATGCACGCTCACGCCTCGCACGCTCCTTCCGCCATGCACCCCGCCCCGCCGCCGCCGACCGTACGCGGGCCCAGTCTACAGGCCCTCGGCTTGCCCCGCCGCCCACGCCGCTTCCTACTATCCGCCCCTCAACCAACACCTCGCGCTCCCGGAGCACCGCCATGCCCAAGAAGACCATCGCACAGATCCCCGTTGACGGCAAGCGCGTCCTCATCCGCGTCGATTTCAACGTCCCCATCGAGGACGGTCGCATCTCCGACGACCGCCGAATCCGCGAGGCTCTGCCCACGCTCCGCTCCGTCATCACCCGCGGCGGCTCGCTCGTCCTCATGTCCCACCTCGGCCGACCCGAGGGCACAGGCTACGAGGCCGAGTTTTCCCTCAAGCCCGTCGCCGCTCGCTTGAGCGAACTCCTCGGCACCCCCGTCCAGTTCCCCTCTACCGATTGCACCGACGCCTCTGCTCAGGCCGCCGTCAGGGCCCTCACGCCCGGGCAGGTCCTCCTCCTCGAAAACGTCCGCTTCGCCAAGGGCGAGAAGAAGGGCGAGGCCACCTACGCCGCCACCCTCGCCTCCTACGGCGACATCTACGTCAACGACGCCTTCGGCACCGCTCACCGCGAGGACGGCTCCATGTTCGCCGTCCCCAAGGCCATGACCGGCAAGCCCCGCGTCGCCGGGCTGCTCCTCGATAAGGAACTCCGATACCTCGCCGACACCCTTCGCGCGCCCGCCAAGCCCTTTGTCGTCGTCCTCGGCGGCGCGAAGGTCTCCGACAAGATCGGCGTCATCGAGAATCTCCTCCCCAAGGCCGACGCCCTCATCATCGGCGGCGCCATGGCCTACACCTTCCTCGCCGCCCTCGGCCGAAAGGTCGGCACCAGCCGGGTCGAGCAGGACAAACTCCCCGAGGCCAAGCGCCTCCTCGATCAGGCCGCAAAACTCAAGTGCGAACTCCACCTCCCCGTTGACCACGTCTGCTCCACCATGTTCGCCGAGCGCGGCGGGGACATCGAGGTCTTTGCCGACAACATCAAGGACGGCTTCATGGGCCTCGACATCGGCCCCAAGACCCAGACCAACTACATGCTCGTCCTCCGCAAGGCCAAGACCATCGTCTGGAACGGACCCATGGGCGTCTTCGAGTGGATGCCGTTCAAGATCGGCACCAAGGTCGTCGCCGACGCCATCGTCGAGGCCACTCAGAAGAACGGCGCCACCAGCATCGTCGGCGGGGGCGACTCCGCCGCCGCCGCAGATGCCTTCGGCCTCGCCGACAAGTTCTCCCACGTCTCCACCGGCGGCGGCGCCAGCCTCGAAATGCTCTCGGGCAAGCCCTTCACCACCGTCGCACTCCTCGACGAGGCCTGAGCCACGCCGCACCCCATCCCGTGCTCCGCGGACGAGCGCCGAGGAGCCCCGGCTGGCGTCATCGCCTCCTCGCTGTGAGCACCCGCTCGCCCCGCTTCACCGCAGCGGCGCGGCCGGCTCGAGCCCGAACACCGGATCCACCGGCGCGGGCGGCTTGCCCATCTGCTGCTCGCTGATCGACCCGGGCACCTCGAACCGGATCCGGTTCCGCTCCAGCGCCGTGCCCATCGCCTGGTACAGCCGCGCGATCGCCACGTTGTACCCCGCCAGGGCCCCGAGTTCCTGCGCCTCGCGAGCCGCCAGAGCCTCCTGCTTCCGCAGTTTCAGGTCCAGTTGCTCGGGCGTCAGGCCCTGGAGGGTCGCCTCGCGCACCTCGGTGGTCCGCAGGTCCTCCGCGGCGGCCACCCGGGCCGCCCGACGCTGCGCGATCAGCGTGTGGTTGCTCACCACGTCCCGCAGCGCCGACTTCACCTCCACCACGATCCGCGTCACCACGTCCCGGTACGTGATCACCGCCTGCTGCTGCTCCAGCCGGCGAAGGCGTGAGTTCGCCTCCGCCTCCCGGTTCCCGATCGGCTGCTCGAACGTCAGCCCGATCAGGAAGTCCACCAGGCTCGCCTCCGCCTCCCGGCTGATGGCCGAGTCCGCCCCCTCCGCCAGCGCCGACAGCCTCGCCTGCGCCCGCAGGTCCAGTTGCGGCAGGATCTGGTTCTCCGCCACGCGACGCCGGATCGTCGAGTCGTCGATCGCCAGCAGCGCCCGCTGGATCTCAGGCCGCCGGCCGATCGCCGTCGTCAGCGCGTCGAGCAGGCTGAACCGGATCGGCAGGTCCTGCGGCTGGTCCGCCGGCAGCACCAGCACCTCCGACCCCACCGTCATCTCCGGGTCGTTCATGATCTGCTTGAGCCGGTCGCTGGCGCGCCGCAGGTTGTTCTCCGCCAGGATCAGATCGCCCCGCCGCGCCTCCACCGTCGCCACCGCGTTGGCCCGCTGCGCGGGGTTCGCGTCCATCTCGACGCGCACCTCCACGATGTCCCGCACCTTCACCCCGCGCTCCAGCAGCCGCCGCGAGATCTGCAACTCGCCCGCCGACTGCACCAGTTGCCAGTACGCCTGCTCCGCGTCGCTCACCGCCTGGATCAACTCCCCCTTCAGTTGCGCGATCTGGTCCCGCTCCGCGTTCGCTGCCAGCCGCACAGCCTGCAGCGCCACGTCGCTCCCGAAGTTCCGAAGGAGCGGCTGGTCCACCTGCAGCGTCAGCGCCGCGTCGTTCCCCGGGTTGGGACGCGCGAACAGCCCCGGCGTCTGGTTCTCCGTGTACGTCAGCGACTGCTGGATCGTCAGCACGCCCCCGGACGTCAGCCGACGCCGAACCCCCGCCTGGGTGTCCAGCACCTGCCGCTGATCGAACGACCGCGTGGTGGGGGGCACGAACTGCTGCGTGGTGATCCGCTCCTGGTCCAGGCTCGACCACTGGAAGTTCGTGAAGAACACCCAGTCGAACGCCGCCTGCGCCGCCACCAGCCGCGCCTCGTCTCCCGCCACCGCCAGGCGCGCAAACTGCACGTTCAGGTTGTTCAGCGCCGCCGTCGCCACCACCCGCTCCAGGCTCACCGTCACCGCGTTCTGCGGCGCCCCCAGCAGGTTCGGCTCCCCCAGGTCCCCCGCCTCCACGGGCTTGTACGACCCCGTCCCGCTCGTCGCCTGCAACTCGCCCAGGATCGACGGCTTCAGTTCCAGCGACCGCACCCGGTCCGCCCGCGTCGTCTCCCGCGTCTGCGGATACCGCAGGCTCTCCACCGACTCCCGGCGGATCGACTCCGCCAGCGACCGCCTCAGATCGTCCGTCGATCGGTCGAGGGGCGACTCGCACCCCGTCCCGGCGATCACCGCCAGCGCGCCGGCGGCCAGCGCCAGCGCCGCCGCGGTCCTCCGGATCACCAGTCCCCCCCCCGCGCCTGCCGGGGACTCTCCGCTCGCCGCGACGCCGCCGCCCTTGGTCCTCCATTCTCGCGTCCGGTGGGCGTGCCGCATCAGGGGGCTACGGTATCGGCCGCCGGGGTCACAATCAAAGCACCACCCTGCTCGGCCCGCGCCAGGATGCCCGCGCGCTCCGTGGCCCGCCGCACGCAGGTGCTATCCTTGCGGCCCGCGAGGCCGACACCCGCGCGGCCACCCCACGCACCCCGTTCAAGGACCGCCCGCGCATGTCCCAAAGACTCTTCACCTCCGAGTCCGTCTCCATGGGTCACCCCGACAAGGTGGCCGACCAGATCTCCGACGCCGTCCTCGACGCCATGCTCGCCGACGACCCCTACTCCCGCGTCGCCTGCGAGACCCTCTGCTGCACCGGCCTGGTCGTCGTCGCCGGCGAGATCACCACCAACACCTACGTCTCCATCCCCGACCTCGTCCGCGAGACCATCCGCGAGATCGGCTACACCTCCGGCGACATGCGCTTCGACGCCGACTCCTGCGGCGTCATGGTCGCCCTCAACAAACAGTCCAACGACATCGCCATGGGCGTTGACCGCGAGGGCGCGGGCGACCAGGGCATGATGTTCGGCTACGCCACCAACGAAACCCCCGAGTTCATGCCCCTCGCCGTCCAACTCGCCCACCGCCTCGTCGAGCAGCAGGCCCACGTCCGCCGTGAGGCCATCGTCCCCGGCCTCCGCCCCGATGCCAAGAGCCAGGTCACCGTCGAGTACGACGGCGGGCCGGCCGGCAAGCCCAAGCGCATCGACACCGTCGTCCTCTCCACCCAGCACGACCCCTCCTGGAACGAGCGCCAGGGCGAACTCAAGAAGCAGATCGTCGAGCACGTCCTCAAGCCCGTCCTCAAGCAGTGGTGGAACCCGGGCATCACCGTCCACGTCAACCCCACCGGCCGCTTCGAGATCGGCGGGCCCCACGGCGACACCGGCCTCACCGGACGCAAGATCATCGTGGACACCTACGGCGGTATGGGCCGCCACGGCGGGGGCGCCTTCTCCGGCAAGGACCCCACCAAGGTGGACCGCTCCGCCGCCTACATGGCACGCTACATCGCCAAGAACGTCGTCGCCGCCGGCCTCGCCGACCGCTGCGAGATCCAACTCTCCTATGCCATCGGCGTCGCCGAGCCCACCAGCGTCTACGTCGACTGTTTCGGCACCGCCAAGACCGACGAGCAGAAGATCAGCCAGGCCATCCGCGACACCTTCGGCCTCACCCCCAAGAAGATCATCGAGACCCTCCAACTCCGCAAGCCGATCTACTCGCCCACCGCACGCCACGGGCACTTCGGCCGCAGCCCCTACACCGGCCAGTACTTCGACCGCTCCAAGACCCCGCCCCAGCACCGCGGCGACAAGATCGAGTTCTTCACCTGGGAAAAGACCGACAAGGTCGAGGCCCTCAAGAACGCCTGCCGCTAGCCCGCAACCACCCCCCCCGCGCGGCCTCCGAAACGCGACCGTCAGGGAGCGTTCTTCGTTCGTGCGCACTTCAGTGCCGCCGATGGCCGTCGGCGGTGTGTGCGCACGCGTGCCGACCAACCGCCCGCCTTCGGGGTCGCCGCTGACCAGCGAGCAGTTCCCGCATTCGCGCCGCCGTCGCTCAGATTGCGCGCACACGCGCCCGGCACCCCGGCCGTCGCGTTGAATCGAGGGCGTGTACGCCAGATTGCGCGCGATCGGGCCGAAACGCGCGTTTCCCATGTGAGAAAAGGCCAGTTCCTCTACGATGCCCCAGGATCGATTTGGGCGCGCTGGGTGGGGGGGTCGGAGGGTCTGCGCGAGGGCCGCTCAGCGGGCCCTCTAAGGCCCGGCAACGAGGTGCGCGCGCAATCGTGGAGTTACACGGACTGCACGATCACCAAATCGGGGCCCAGAACAGCGGCCCCGGCGGATGCGGGGGCGTGAACGGGAGACGCCCGAACGGGGAGCGCTTCCTGACGGTCGCGTTTCGCTGCCCGGAACGGCGCTACTTACCTCACCGACGCTTCGCGCCAGGTGACGTGCCACACGATCGGGTCGCCCGGCGCGAGGGCAGCCTCGACGGGGATGAGCAGCGTCGCCCGGCTTTCCTCGAAACTGGAGTTCACGCCGCGGGCCTTGCTGGTTTCGCCGGCCGTCACCACCACCCCGGGGATGGTGATCTCGATCTTCACCGTATCGCCGATGGTGGGGTTCTTGGCGCTGGGTTCGAGGGCCCCGGCGGCGGCCCGCCGCGCGTCCTTGGAAGTGTCGGTGAAGAGCGCGGGCCATTTGGCGTCGGAGCCGCGCGGCAGTGTGACGCGGAGCATGGGGTCGCCCCCGGGCCCGCCGACGGCGAACTTGATCCCGCCCAGTTCGAGTTTGGTGATGTCGGCGAAGGTGCCGCGGGAGACGACCACGGCACCCGAGGTGCTCCACGTCGCGCCCGAGGCGGCCTTCTGTGCCGGGCCTTCGGCGGGCTTCACGAGGATGCTGCTGGCGAGCACCTCGCCGGAGAAGTCGGCCTTGAGGGTGATTTTCAGCGCGCTGGCGTCGCTCTGATCGCAGGCCCACAGCGTCAGCGAGACGCACGCGAGCAGGATCGGCAGGCCCAGGGCGCGGAGTGTGGCGGCGAGTCGCATGCGGGGCTCCCGGATGAAGCGCCGACGCGCGGGGCGCGTGGACGCGGGACGAAGCCAGTGTACTCGGTTAGGATGGTGTCGGCGGTCCGGCGCAGCCGCCGCGAACTCCCGAGCGAGCCCAACCCCCACCCTCCACCCCACCCCTCGCCCCCCAGCCGACGGCATGGCCAACACCCCCTCGAATACCGGCGGAACCACGGGAGGCATCGGTGGGGGCTCCGCGCCCGCGTGGCCCGCGCGGCGGCACGCCGGGGACCCCGCGCGCGAACTGCCCTTGTCCCGCTCGCCGGTGCACCTTGATGATCTTCTCGAAGGGCTGCTCTGGCCCCGCCTCCTCCGCGCGCCGGCGCTGGCGTTGAGCCCGGGGCGCGTCGGCCTCGCGGCGTTCCTGGTGGTGGCGTTGTTCACGCTCGACCGGGTATGGCGGGCGGCCTTCGGGGGGAGCGAGCCCGGCCCGCTGCTCGGGGCCATCGCGGGTCTTCGCCGGCCCGCGGGCGTGCTGTTCGACGCGATCCTGCCGCGGTGGGCCGACGGGAGCGTGACGTGGAGCCCGAACCTTGAGGCCGCGGGCGGCGCGGTGCTGGAACTGTTCGTGCAGGCGCCGGTGAGCATGATCGTCGGCCCCGACGGGCACGTGGTGAAGGGGCTGCTGGCGACGCTGGTGCTCGCGCCGATCGGCGCGGCGCTGACGGCGGTGGTGGGGGGCGCGATCTGCCGGAGCGTGGTGTGCGAGTTCGCGTGGGGCAAGGTGCTGCCGTGGACGCGGGCGCTGGGGTTCGGGGTGTCGCGGTGGGGGTCGCTGCTGGGCGCCCTGGTGGGCCCGGTGGTGGTGGTGTGGGTGCTGTGCCTCTTGATGCTGGCGGCGGGCTGGCTGATGAAGTGGCCCGGGCTGAACTTCATCGGCGGGCTGGCGTTCCCGGCGGTGCTGGTGCTGGCGCTCCTGGGGTCGCTCGTGATGGCGTCGTACGTCGTCGGGCACGGGCTGCTGGCGCCGGCGGTGGCGTGCGACAACGCCGACGGGTTCGACGCGATCCAGCGGGCGTACGCGTACGTGCACGCGCGGCCGCTGCGGCTGGTGGGGTACTGGCTGGTGGCGCTGGTGGTCGGCGCGCTCTCGGTGATGGTGGTCAACGGGTTCGTGTCTCTGGTGCTGGTGCTGGCGTCGCGGACGACGGGGTGGGAGGTCGCGGGGACGATCGTGCTGCCCGAGGGCGCGGGGTGGAGCGAGCGGGCGACGGCGGCGCTGGTGGGTTTCTGGGCGGCGCTGCTGCGCGTCGCGGCGTTTGCGTACACGATCAGTTTCTACTTCACGGCGTCCACGCTGGTGTACCTGGTGATCCGGCGCGTGGTGGACGACCAGGATCTGCGTGACAACTGGGAGCAGCCCGCCGAGCCTGGTGCGCAGCCCGCGGCGGGGCTCGGCGTGGCGGGAGGGACCAGCGGCGGGGCGTCGAGCGACGGCGGGACCGCCGGGGCGAAGGGCACGCCCGCGGGCGGCAACGGGGGCGCGCCCTCGGCGGGGAACCCGGACCCGGCGGACTACGCCTGAACATGGCCGGGCGCTCCGATCACGGCGCGGCGGGCGGAGCGCCCCACGCCCCCCGGGGCCCGGTCCGAGAAGGCGTCCTGACGGGCGACTTCTGGGACGCGTGCGTGCGTGTGGCCGGGGCGCTGGCGGAGGCGGGAGTGAGTTCGATCGAGGTTTGTCGGCCCGGGGAGTCGGCGGGGCGGCTTGGCGCGAGGGCGACGGACCTGCCCGGGGCGTTGGCGGCCGCGCCGGTTGGGACGAGGTTGGAGGCCCGAGTGGGTGGGGTGGGCGGAGTCGGCGGGGGGGGCTGGATTGAGGTGGTGGTGGAGCCGAAGCAGATCAGGTGGCGGAGCGACGACCCCGGGCTGATCGCGGCGCTGGGGAGGTAGTGTGTGGGGTTGGGGTGGGCTGACAAGGAGGTCGGACGCGTGAACGGACCAAGCGGCAGCGTGGCGGGCGGTGGTGGGGGGGGCGGGGGCGGTGGTGGGGTCGGCGGGAATCGCGGGGGGATGACGCTCGTGCACGTGACGCACGAGGCGGTGGAGCACATCGGGGGAATTGGGACGGTGCTGGAGGGGCTGGTGACGAGCCCTGTGTACCAGCGGGAGGTGGGGCGGACGGTGATGGTGGGCCCGCTGCCGTGGCCCGAGCGGGTGGTGAGGAACCCGGTGGAGCGGCTCGGGCCGCACGGCGCGAGGTGCCTGTATAGCGGGGCGGACGGGTATGACCCTGAGGGGCTTGGGGCGGTGCTGAGGCCGATCGAGTGGGCGTTCGGGGTGCGCGTGGTGTATGGCACGCGGACGTTCGAGGCGGCGGGCGGGCTGCGGGGCGAGAGCGAGTTGGTGCTGATCGACGTGAGGCAGCCGAACCCGGAGCGATTGGCGGCGTTCAAGTGGATGCTGTTCGAGCGGTTCGGGATTGACAGCCGGGCGTACGAGCACGGGTGGGACTACGAGGAGTGGTGCCGACTGGCGGACCCGGCGTACCACGCGCTGGTGGCGCTAGGCGTGGGAGGGCGATCGGGGGGCGTCGCGGGCGTGCCGGCGGTGGTGATCGGGCACGAGTTCATGGGCGTGGCGACGGCGCTGCGGTGCATCATGGACCGGTCGCGGTTCCGTGCGGTGTTCCACGCGCACGAGTGCAGCACGGCGAGGCGGATCGTGGAGCACCTGCCGGGGCACGACGTGGCGTTCTACCCGGCGATGCGTCGGGCGATGGCGCGGGGGCAGAGCGTGGAGGAGGTGTTCGGGAGCCAGGCGGACTATTCGCGGCACGCGCTGGTGAACGGGACGCACCAACTCGACGGGATCCTGGCGGTGGGCCCGGAGACGGCGGAGGAACTGGCGTTCCTGTCGCCCACGATGAAGCGGGCGCGGATCTCGGTGGCGTACAACGGGCTGCCCGCGCCGCGGGTGACGATGGCGGAGAAGCGGCGCTCGCGGGACCTGGTGAACCAGTGGCTGCGGGGGGTGACGGGGAGCGTGCCGGACTACCTGATCACGCACGTGACGCGGCCGGTGCCGAGCAAGGGGCTGTGGCGGGATCAGAAGGTGTGCGCGCACCTAGAGCGGCACCTGTCACGTGCGGGGAAGACGGGGGTGTACGTGCTGCTGACGTGCGGCGCGCCGGTGCGGACGTTCGAGCAGGTGTGCGCGATGGCGCGGAGCCACGGGTGGCCGGCGCGGCACGTGGAGGGGTACCCGGACCTGGACGGGCCGGAGACGGGCATCTGGCGGGCGATGGACCACTTCAACCAGCACGTGCACCACGAGGGAGGCGTTGACGCGCGGGGCAAGCCCGACGCGTGCCCGGCGACGATCCGCGCGGTGCTGGTGAACCAGTTCGGCTTCTCGCGGGATCGGCTGGGCGAGGCGGCGCCGGAGGGGATCTCGATTCACGATCTGCGTCGTGCGGCGGACGTGGAACTGGGGATGAGCACGTACGAGCCGTACGGGATCGCGCACCTGGAGGCGCTGCACGCGGGGGCGATCTGTCTGCCCAGCACGGTGTGCGGGTGCCTGGGGCTGGTGAAGCGCGCGATGGCGGACCTGGGCATGGGCCTGGGCGACTGCCCGCTGGTGCTGCCGGTGGACTTCACGGATGGGGATGTAGCGGACCCTGTGCGGTTCACGGCTCACGAGCGGGACGCGCGCGAGGAGAAGGTGTGCGAGGCGGCGGCGGCGGAGTTGTTCGCGCGGCTGCCCACGAGCGACGCCGACCGGGAGCGCCTGCTGATGATGGGCCAGCGTCTGGCGGAGAAGATGAGTTGGGACGCGGTGTGCGAGCGGGACATCCTGCCGGCGCTTCGGCGGGCGGTGGAGGAGCGGCGGTAGGGGACCTGCGCGTCAGGGTCTGGACCACGAGCGGAGCGTCGGCTGGATCGTGGCGGGGCGGAGTGTGCCCTCGCACTCAACGAGGACGCGTCGGCCGGGCTGGATGGCGGCGGACTTGAGCATGGCGAGGCAGATGGGCGAGCCGCCGAGCATCGGGCTGATGGCGGAACTGGTGATTGCGCCGATGGGGTCGCCGCAGGAGGCGGGGGAGGGCGCGGCGGGATTCGCGGCGGCGTCGGCGGGAGGGGCGGG
>Ga0268299_1000652_pt1 | contig 94947 bp, 107 predicted proteins | sample NOBtaG_FD_193484 | JGI IMG/M metagenome (GOLD analysis project Ga0268299, IMG submission 193484) | Activated sludge microbial communities from bioreactor in Nijmegen, Gelderland, Netherland - NOB reactor | ecosystem: Engineered > Bioreactor > Aerobic > Activated sludge | place: Netherlands...
GAGGTGGCCCACGCGGCAATCCTGTGCCCGAGCTTCTTCCGCGCCGAGATCGTGCAGAACCCGTCGCGGTGGGACCGGTTGAAGCACCGCCTGCGCGCGACCGTCATCGGCTGGCTGCAGCCGGCGTGAGGGCTCCCGTCATTCCGGCGTGAGCCGGAATCCAGTGTCCATGTCGAAGACCTTCTCCGTCGAACGCCTGATCCGCTTCTCGCACTGCGACCCGGGCGGCATCGTATTGATTGAACAAGGGGGCGACGCCCCCTTGTAGATCCCCCGATCCAGCCGCCCGACCATCACGATGTCGAAGACCTTCTCCGTCGAACGCCTCATCCGCTTCTCGCACTGCGACCCGGGCGGAATAGTCTATTTCGTCAACTTCTTCGAGTTCTGCAACGCCACGGTCGAGGACTGGTTCACCGAGATGATCGGGATGAGCTTCCACGAGATCCACCTCGTGCGCCGCTGGGGCTTCCCGATCGTCGACACCGGCTGCCACTTCTACAAGCCGTGCTGGCTGAGCGACCGGCTGAAGCTCACGCTCGCGATCGCGAAGCTCGGGCGCAGCTCGATCGAGTTCTCGATCCACGGCAGCGTGAAGGGCGAGGAGAAGTTTCGCGCCCGCCACAAGGTCGCGATGATCTCCCTCGACACCTACCGCGCGATCGAGATTCCGGAGGACCTGCGCGCGAAGATGGAGGCGTACGTCGCGGCGCACGCCTGAGACGGGAGACCGCGATGGACGCTGCCTTTCCCACCCGCATCGCGCCGGCCGAGGCCGCGGCGATCACCCTTCAGCCGGGGCGCCTGTCCGCGCTCGTCGGCCGCACCGCGGACGTCGAGGTGCGCCACTACGCGCCGCTCGGCACCGACAAGCAGACGCCGCACGACCGCGACGAGCTCTACGTCGTGATCTCGGGACGCGGGAAGTTCTGGCGTGGCGACGCGGTGGTCGACTTCGCGCCCGGGGATCTCCTGTTCTGCGAGGCGCGCGTCGCGCACCGCTTCGAGGATTTCACCGACGACTTCGCCTGCTGGGTGGTGTTCTTCGGGCCGGCGCGGGCGGGCTGATACACGACCGGGCCAAATTGACCGATAGTAACGCGTCGCGTTACTATTGGTCGTGATCAAGTCGTTCCGGTGCAAAGATACCGCGGCAATGTTCGGCGGAACGCGCGTCGCGCGCTTCTCGAACATCCAGTCAATCGCCATGCGGAAGCTTGCGATGCTCAACCAGGCAGCCCGGCTGGATGACCTCCGGGTGCCGCCCGGGAATCGGCTCGAGGCGCTCATGGGCGATCGCGCAGGGCAGCACAGCATTCGCGTGAACGACCAGTTCCGGGTGTGCTTCCGCTGGACCGAGCTGGGACCGGAGGACGTCGAGATCGTCGACTACCACTGACGGAGAGATTCGATGCGCAAAGTGCCCTACCCCACGCCGGGCGAGATCCTGCTCGAGGAGTTCCTCAAGCCGATGGGGATCACGCAGTACCGCCTCGCAAAGGAACTCGGCGTCCCGCAGCGCCGGATCGGCGAGATCGTCGCCGGAAAGCGCGCAATCACCGCGGACACGGGCCTGCGCCTGTCGCGGTTCTTCGGAATGTCGGAAGGCTTTTGGATCGGACTGCAGGCCGATTACGACCGCGCGGTCGCGAAGGACGCTTTGGCGAAGACCTTGGCGAAGATCAAGCCGTGGCGGAAGGACCGCACGACGGCGGGCGAAGCGGCATGACGCCCGCTTCGACTCCGCGTCCGATCGTCTGCCACATCGACTGACGACACGACCGCTTCCCTTCACTCCCAATGCGCAACGTCTTCCGCGTCGAATACCCGATCCTCTTCTCGCACTGCGATCCCGCGGGCATCGTCTACTTCCCGCGCTTCTTCGACCTCCTCCACACCGCGATGGAAGACTGGTTCACCTACGGGCTCGAGGAGCGCTTCGCCGACTTCATCGTCAAGAAGAAGCTCGGCGTGCCGACGGTCAGCACGCACACCGACTTCGTCGGCCCGGCCCGCTTCGGCGACACGCTCGCGATCGAGCTGCGCGTGGTGCGGCTGGGGCGCGCGTCGATCGAGCTCGCGATCGACTCGTTCGTCGAGGGCCGGCCGTGCTTCCGGTCGCGCCACACGATCTGCACCTTCACGCACGAGACCTACAAGGCGGTCCCGATCCCGGAGGACCTCCGGGCGCGGATGACCGAGTACCTCGACGAGTCGTACCAGGCGGCGGGCACGTAGCCCGCGCGACGCTCACTTCGTCGCACCGTACGCCCGGCGCAGCTCGCCCTTCAGCACCTTGCCCACCGCGCTCCGCGGCAGCGCCGGCACGAACTCGAAGCGGCGCGGGATCTTGAATCCGCCGATCAGGCCGCGGCAGTGCGCAATCAGCGCCTCGGCGGTCGGCGCCGTCCCCGGCCGCGGCGCGACGATCGCGACGAGCGCCTCGCCGAGGCGGTCGTCCGGCACCCCGACGACCGCGACCTCGGCGACGTCCGGATGGCGCGCGAGCGCGGCCTCGACCTCGATCGAGTACACGTTCTCCCCGCCGGTGATCACCATGTCCTTCTTGCGGTCGAGAATGTAGAGGCGGCCCTCGTCGTCCATGCGCCCGAGGTCGCCGGTGCGGAACCACCCGTCGACGAGCGCCTCCGCCGTCTCCTGCGGCCGGTCGTGGTAGCCGAGCATCACGCCGGGCGCCCGCACCACGATCTCGCCCGCCTGTCCCGCCGGGGCCTCCGCGCCGTCGTCGCCGACGATGCGCAGCTCGACCCCGACCAGCGGCTTGCCCGCCGAGGCGAGCGGCCCGAGCGCCCCGGTCTCCAGCGCGCGGCGATGCTCGGCGTCGGAGAGGATGGTGAGGATGGGCGCGGTCTCGGTGAGACCGTACGCCTGGTGGAAGCCGGTGCCCGGGAAGAGCGCCATCGACCGGCGCATCCAGTCGACCGGCATCGGCGAGGAGCCGTAGAACATCACCCGGAGCGAGCGCGTGTCGTAGCGCCCCGCCTCGGGTTCGTCCGCGATCGCCTTCAGCATCGCCGGCACCACGACGGTGTAGGTCACCCGGTAGCGCTCGATCGCCGCGAGCATGTCCTTCGGCGTGAACGCCTTCAGGAAGACGTGCGTCCCGCCGAGGAGCGTCGTGACGTTGCAGCACAGCCCCGCGGCGTGGAACATCGGCGCCACGTTGAGCGTCACGTCGTCGGCGCGGATGCCGAGCGCGAGGCCGACCTGGAAGGCGTTCGCGACCAGGTTGCGGTGCGACAGGCGCACGCCCTTGCTGCGCCCGGTCGTGCCGCCGGTGTAGAGCACGATCGCCTCGTCGTCCTCGCACGCCGCGCGCATCGGCGCGGGCGCCGCCGCCGCGAGCAGGCGGTCGTACTCCGGCCGCCCGCCGCCCGCGCCGGCGACCACCGCGCGCTCGCGCCACGCGGCGAGGCCGGGGTGTTCGAGCAGCGGCACGAACTCGGGATCGAGCAGGATCGCCCGGCAGCCGGCGTCGGCGACGATCGCCGCCACCTCCGGCGCCGCGAGGCGCCAGTTCACCGGCACCGGCACCGCGCCGGTCCAGTGCCCTGCCCAGATCAGCTCCGCCGCACGGAAGCTGTTGCGCATCACCAGCGCGTAGCGCTCGCCCGGCCGCACCCCCCGTTCGTCGAGCACCGCGCCGGCGCGGCGGATGCGGTCGGCAAACTCGCCCCAGGTGAAGGTCGCCTCCGGATCGAGCACCGCCGCGCGCGCGGCGTGCACCCGCGCGGTCTCGGCGAGGAGGCGCGCGAGGTTCATCGGCCCTCGCAAGGCGGCGACGCGCCGGTCAGGGCGCGAGCCGCCAGGCGCCGTCCTGGATGCGCACCATGACGACCGCGCGACCGTCGAGCCCGGCGTGGTCGGTGGCGGTCCAGTTGTAGACCCCGGTCGCGGCCGCAAAGTCCTTTGTCTGCTCGAGCGCGTCGCGGAGCGCGCGGCGGAACTCGGGCGTGCCGGGCTTCGCCGACTTCGCCGCTTTCGCGACTGCGGCGTCGAGCACGAACCACGCGTCCCAGGTGAGCGCGCCGAAGAGCGAGCGCGAGCCCGCGCCGTGCTGCCCTTCGTAGACGCGGACGTAGTCGAGCGCGGGCTTCTTGCTCGGGTGCGAGTCGGGCAGCTGCTCGGCGACGAGGTTCGGCCCCACCGGAACGAGCGTGCCGTCGAGCGCCTTGCCGCCGACGCGCAGGAAGTCCGCGTTCGCGACGCCGTGGGTCTGGTAGATGCGGCCCTTGTAGCCGCGCTCGAGCAGCCCCGCCTGCGGCGTGAACGCCGGGGTGCCGGAGGCGCCGATCAGGACCGCGTCGGGATTGGCGCCTACGACCTTGAGCGCCTGCGCGACGGTGCTGGTGTCGGTCGGCGCGTACTTCTCGTTGGCGACGATCTTGATGCCGGCCGCCTGGGCGAGCTTCGAGAACTCGGCGTACCAGCTCTCGCCGTAGGCGTTGGAGAACCCGATGTAGGCGGCCGTCTTCACGCCGTTCCGCGCCATGTGCTGGACGATCGCGTTCGCCATCAGCGTGTCGTTCTGCGGCGTCTTGAACACCCAGCGCCGCTTCGCGTCCATCGGCTCCACGATGCGAGCCGAGGCCGACAGGCTGATCAGCGGGGTCTCCTTGTCGCCCAGGGCCTCGACCATCGCGAGCGAGTTCGGGGTGATCGTGGAGCCGAGGATCGCGTCCACCTTCTCCTCGGCGACGAGCTTCTGCGTGTTCGCCACTGCGCGCGTCGGGTCGGAGCCGTCGTCGAGCACGATGACCTGCACCGGCAGCCCGCCGAGCTGCTTCGGCGCGAGTGCGAGCGTGTTGCGCTCGGGGATGCCGAGCGAGGCCGCCGGGCCGGTCACCGAAAGCGTGACCCCGACCTTCACCTGCGCGACCGCCATCCCGGCGGCGAGCGCAAGTCCCGCAAACAGTGCAACGCGCTTCATGATCCTCCCCTTTCGTGATTGACTGGAACGGAAATCGGTGCTCATGCGCGCGGCTCAGCCCCAGATCGCCCGCGCCGCCTCGACGCAGAGCCTGAGCTTCGCGACCTCGTCGGCCTCGGTGACCGGGTTCCCGCCGATCGTGCTGGCGAACCCGCACTGCGGACTGATCGCCAGGCGCTCGGCGTCGACGTACTTCGCCGCCTCATCGGCCCGGCGCTTCAACGCGTCGACCGGCTCGAGCGTCGCCACCTTCGAGCTCACCATCCCGAGCACCACGCCCTTGTCCTTCGGCATGAAGCGCAGCGGCGCGAAGTCCCCCGCGCGCGGCGTGTCGTACTCGAGCAGGAAATGGTTGACCTGCGCGCGCCCGAAGAGCTTCTGCGCGATCGAGTCGTAGCCGCCCTCCGACAGGTACTTGCCCTTGTAGTTGCCGCGGCACATGTGCACGCCGACGACCATGTCCGACGGCCGGTTCTTCACCGCCTCGTTGATCGCGTCCACGTAGAGGTCGACGAGCGCCTCCGGGTCGTTGCCCCCCGCCTTCACCCGCTCGCGCGCGGCCGGGTCGCACAGCATCGCAAGGGCGACCTCGTCGAGCTGGACGTACTGCGCGCCCGCGGCGGCGAGCGCCGCGATCTCCTCCTGGTACACCTTGCCGAGGTCGACGATGAACTCGCGCGCGTCCGCGTAGACGCCCGGGTCCGTGTAGCTCTTCCCGCGCCAGAAATGCATCGTCGAGGGCGCCGGCATGGTGACCTTCGGCGTCGCCTGCGTGAGCCCCTTCACGAAACGGAACTCGTCCACCGTGATCTCGCCCCCCCGCTTCACCTTCCCGACCACGTGCGGCGCGGTGAAGTCCGACTCGTGCCCGTGCGCGTCGCGGAAGCGGAACGCCGCCTCCTTCACCGTCAGGCCGTTCGTCCGCTCGACGAAGCGCGCCCAGTAGGAGATGCGCCGGAACTCGCCGTCGGTCACCACCTGCAGGCCGCAGTCCTCCTGCAGCTTCACGACCGCGCGGATCGCTTCGTCCTGGATGCGCGCGAACTCGGCGTCGGAGATCGCCTTCTCGGCGTGGCTCTTGAAGGCGTGACGCAGGTTGGCGGGGCGCAGCAGGCTGCCGATGTGGTCGGCGCGGAAGGGCGGGCGGCCGTTAGGGGCGATTCGCGGAGTGGTCATGGTCGGTTTTCATCCAGGTGTGCAGCGCCTTCTGGGGCGTCTCCCCGTTCACGACGCCGAGCGTAAAGCCGTAGATCCAGTAACCGAGGAGCCGCTGCATGAGCTTGGGCAGCGCGAGGAGCTCGGCCGGCGGAATGCTCAGGTACTGATTCTCCTGTTGGCGCAGCCAAGGCCGCGTGTAGAGGATGTTGATCGCACGGCGGCGCGCGTCGGCCCGGGTGGCCGCGCCGCCGCCATGCCACAGCGCGCCATCGTAGACGAGGACGGAGCCGGCCGCCATGCAGGCAACCGTCGGCGGGGCGTCGGGGGGCGTCTCGTCCACCCGCAGATGCGAGCGGGGGACGAAGTTCGTCCCGCCGTTCTCGGGCGTGAAGTCGTCGAGCGCCAAGAGGCAGGCGACGACGAACGGCGGGCGCGGGCGCGCGAGGCCGTAGTGCCCGTCGTCGCGGTGCAGCGGCTGGGCCGACTGCCCGCCGTAGATCGTCATTCCCTGCCCGACTGAGAGCTGCACCTGATCGTCGAAGTAGCTCTCGGCGAGCGCGATCACCGTCGGATTCATCGCGAACGGATCTGCAGCGCGCGTCTTGCCGAAGAGGTTGTAGACGCGATGCGTCCGACGGCCCTCGAACTCGTAGCGTCCCCATGGCGTCGCCGCGTTCAGCCGATCGAGCTCCGCCCGCAGCGCATCGAGCGCGGCGGGCGGCATCAGGTTCTCCAGGATCATGTACCCGTCGCGCCGCAGCGCGACGAGCGCGTCTCCGACTGCGGCGCGCTCCTGCGCGGTCGATATCAGCTTCTCGGCGTTCACCGCCTGGGCGCTGGTGCCGAACGGGTCGCGGTCGCCGGCTTCCTTGGTCGTGAGCATCCGTCTCTCCAGGTGCGAGGGCTCGTCCCGGTTCCTGTCTATCGTGTTATAGAATCAGCGGCGATGGCGCAACGTTCCGCGGACCCTCCCAAGCGCCGCGCGGCCGAGATCATCGACGCCGCGGCCGAGGTCTTCGACCGGCGCGGCTACCACGGCGCGACGACGCAGGACGTCGCCAACGTCCTGGGCATCCGCCAGGCGAGCCTCTATTACTACTTCCCGTCGAAGGAGGAGGCGCTCGCCCAGATCTGCGAGCGCGGCGTCGAGGGCCACCTCGAGCGTGCGCTCGCGATCGCGCGCGGACCGGAGCCCGCGCGCGAGAAGATCGCCGCGCTGATCGGCAGCCACCTCGCGCCGATGCGCGACCGCGCCGCGTACGTGCGCGTGTTCCTCAAGGAGCGGCATCATCTTCCCGACGCTACCCGCAGGCGCGTGGGACGCCTCGCGCGCCGATACGAGCGCATCGTCCAGGAGGTGCTCGAAGCGGGAGTTGCCGCGGGTGCGCTCAGGAAGGACCTCGACTGCCGCATGACGGCGCTCGCGATGATCGGCATGTGCAATGCCGCCACCGCCTGGTACGGCATCGAGCCGGACGCCGACCACGAGCGCATCGTGGCCGCGTTCGTCCGTCTTGCCCTCGACGGGACGCTCGCCGCGCGGACGCGAAGCACCCGAGCGCATCGCTAGGCCCGGCGTTCCCCGGACCCGGCCGCCGCCCGCCCCTTGGGTCCGAGGCGTTCCTCGGCCGGCTCCCAGGGCGTGCGCGATTCCCACCTCAGCGTGACGTCCTCCCAGCGGATCTGGTCGCCATAGCGCTCCTCCTGCTCCCGCAGGAACGCCTTGAGGTGGATCTTGCAGAGCCGGGCCATGTTGAGGCCCAGAATCTTCGCCCGGTCGTCCTCCGACATGTCGATCGCGCGCACCTGCCGAAGGTTCCACTCGAAGTGGTGCGGGAGGTAGTTCGGGGGATCGCCCGCCGGCGTCGCCGCGTAGGTCGCGAAGTGCTTGCCGCGCCCGAAGTAGCGATACGAGATCGAGGTGCCCCAGTCGGAGCCGAAGAGCAGCTTGTCCGGCCCGATGTTCGGGTCGAACAGCGCGCGCTCGATTTGCTCCTGCTGGCACTGCGAAAGCTCGAGATAGACGTTCGGATGGCGCGCCGCGACCATGAGCGCGTGCTCGGGCTGGCTCCGGTACCAGCCCATCTGCACGCCCGAGTGGCCGATGATGATCGGGACGTCCGGGAAGGCGAGCGCGACGTCGTCGAGCAGGATCGGGTCGACCGCGCGCAGGCGGCAGGTGTCCGGGTACGCGATGCACCCAGTGTGGAAGAGCACCGGTGCCTGGTGGCGCCGCGCGACCTCCATGATCGGCCACAGCAGGCGCAGATTCTCGTCCACCGAGAGCTGCATGCTCTTCGAGGGCAGCATCCCGAGCGTCTCGCCGATCCCGACGAAGCCCTGCGACAGCCAGAAGTCGATCTCCTCGGCCGCCTTCTCGGCGGAGAAGCGTGCCTCGCCCGCCCATTCCCGGCGCGTCGTCTCGACCCAGCCGCAAAACGGGATGAACCGGTCGGGGTGCCGGCGCCACTGCTCGTGGATCATCTCGTTGCGCATGTTGAACGCGGTCAGGATGCACGCCTTGGCGATGCCGAGCCGGTCCATGTCGGCGAGCAGCATGCGGGAGTTGTCCCACCCCTGCTCGCTCATGATCACGTCCTCGAGGCCGCGGTAGGTGAACGGCTCGCCGCGCCGGACGAATCCGGGAGTGAAGCGCTGCGCGTGGACGTGCGCGTCGATGATCAGCCGAGCCATGCGGTTCCTCCCGTAGTGTCCCGTCAGAGTATCTATCTATTAATTTATAGAATCAAGCGCCCCGCCCCTGCCCGCCTGGTGCGCTGCAATAGCGCGCGCCGCTTGCTTTCTATTAACCTATAGACAGATAATCCCCGCGCCATGCTTACCCCCGGCTGCGCTGCGCTGCGGTCGAAGAGCGCCCCCGCGCTGCTCGCCGAGCGCGCGCGGGCGACCCCCGACGCCGTCGCCTTCCGGTCGAAGCACCTCGGCATCTATCGCAGCCGCACCTGGCGCGACTACGCCGGCCTGGTGGAGCGCTGCGCGCGCGCATTCGCTGCGCTCGGCGTCGCACCGGGAGACCGGGTCGCCATCATGGGCGACGCGTGCGAGGAGTGGATGATTGGCGATCTCGCCGCACAAGCGCTCGGCGCGATCACCTACGGCATCTACCCGACCGCGTCTTCGGCCGAGCTCGAGTTCCAGATGGCCGACGGCGGCGCGTCGGTCTTTCTCGCCGAGGACCAGGAGTACGTCGACCGCCTGCTGCCGCTCCTCGACCGCCTGCCGGCCGTGCGCTGGATCGTCGTGTTCGACGATGCCGCCATGTTCGGCTACGACGACGCGCGGATCAGGGCGTATGCGGAGCTGCTCGAGGCGGCCCCGCCCGCCAACGATCCGGCGAACGCCCTCGCAGCCCTGGCCGGCAAGGTTTCTCCCGCGGCGCCCGCGTTCATCGTGTACACCTCCGGCACGACCGGGCATCCGAAAGGCGCGCTGGTGGCGCACGGCAAACACCTCGCCGCCGCCTACAACATGGTTGCGCACTACCCGACGCTCGCCGACAGGCCGCACCGCACCGTGGTCTACCTGCCGCTCTGCCACGTGCTCGGCCGCAACGTCGCAATCACGCTGCCGCTGACATCGCAGCTCGTGCCGCATTTCGGGGAGGATCTCGACGATCTGCCGCGGACGCTATTCGAGGTGGCGCCGACCGTCCTGTTCGCGGTGCCGCGCTACCTGCAGAAGTTCGCGTCGCAGGTGCTCGTCGGCATCTCCGCGACGTCGCGCCTCAAGCGCGCGGCGTACGAGGCGGCCGTGCGCATCGGCCGCGCACAGGCGCGCACGCGCTGGGCGGGCAGCGCGGGCGGCGCCTCGCCCGCGTACGCGCTGGCGCGCGCGACGGTGTTTCGCCCGATCCTGAACAAGCTCGGCCTGGACGCGCTGGAGCTTGTGCTCTGCGGCGGCGCGGCGCTTCCGCCCGAGACGATGGCGCTCTGGCACATCTGGGGCGTCAACGTGTGCGAGATCTACGGGCAGACCGAGACCGCCGGCGGAATCATCGCCGGCCAGTGCGGGCCGTTCCCGCACCCGGGCGACGTCGGGACCGTGCCCAACGGCTGGGAGGCGCGGCTCGGTCCGGAGGACGAGATCCTGGTGCGCAGCCCCGACCTCTTCGACGGATACTGGCGCGCGCCGGCGGCGACCGACGCCGTGCTCGACGCCGAGGGCTGGCTGCACACCGGGGACGTGGGGGCGTGGGCGAACGGCCGCCTGAAGATCGTCGACCGCGCTCGCGACTTCATCGTAACCTCCGGCGGAAAGACGCTATCGCCCTCCTACATCGAGAACGTCCTGCGCGCGAGCCCGTACATCGCCGAGGTGGTCGTCTTCGGCCACGCCCGGAAGTACGTGACCGCCCTGATCGAGATCGACTACGACACGGTGTCGGACTGGGCGCGCGGGCAGAACGTCGCGTACACCGGCTTCACGAGCCTGGCCCATCATCCGGCAGTCGAGCGGCTGCTCCGGGGCGAGATCGAACGGGCGAACGCCCAACTCGCGCGGGTCGAGCAGGTGAAGGCGTTCCGGGTGCTCCCCAAGGCGCTTGACCCGGAGGAGGAGGGCGAGCCGGTCACGCCGACCCGGAAGGTGAAGCGCAAGGCAATGTACGAGCGGTTCCGCACGCTCGTGGAATCGATGTACGACGATAGCGAGGAGCGCCTGGTCGCCGCCGGCGTCGGCGCGGTCCTGCAGGAATGAACGAGCCACCGGAGGAGAAGACGCCATGAGGAAGCTAATCACAACGATCGCCCTCGCCGCGGGCTGCGCATCGGTCCAGCCGACGGCGGCGCAGGACGCCTACGTCGTCGGCCTGTCGGGGGCGCTCACCGGCCCCGCCGCGGCGACCTACGCGCCGGTGATCGAGGCGATGCGCGCCTACGTCGACCACGCGAACGGCAAGGGCGGCGTGAACGGCAGGGCGATCCGCCTGATCATCAGCGACAACCAGGGCGAGCCGTCGAAGGCCGCGGCCGACGCGAAGAAGCTGATCGCGCAGGACAAGGTGATCCTGCTGATCAACTCGAGCCTCTCGTCGACCTATGCACCGATGATCGCCGAGTCCAAGCGCGCGGGCGTGCCGATCTTCTTCGCCGGGGCCGTCTGTCCGAAGGAGACCTACCCGCCGGCGGACCCGCTGCAGTTCTGCTCGACCGGGTTCGGCGCGCAGTACGACAGCCGTTTCGCGCTGGGGTTCATCAAGGAGAACGCGAAGGAAGCGCCGCGCATCGGCTTCTCGGCAATGGCCATCCCGATCTCGCGCGGCGAGATCGACTACGCCGAGGGGCTGACGAAGCAGATGGGCATGACGCCGGTCGACAAGCAGGTCATTCCGCCGCCGACGCCCGACTACACGCCGTTCGCAACCAAACTCAAGGACGCCAACCCGAACTGGGTCTACTCGTGGGCGCCGTGGGTCACGCAGGTGCGGACGTTCGAGGCGCTGCGCCGGCTGGGCTGGAACGGGCGCTTCTTCACCTTCGCGCACATCCAGGGCGAGGACGAGCTCGCACGCATCAAGGACGGCGAGTTCTACCTCATGGGGGCGAACGCGTTCTTCGGCGACGACCTCCCGGTGCACGCCGAGATCCGGGCGGCGACGCATCGCGCCAACCTCAACTACCCGGTGACGTACCTGACGGAAGGCTTCATCGCCGGCCTGGTGCTCGAGGCGGCGCTGAAGGGGGTGTCCTGGCCGCCGACGCCGCAGAAAGTCGTCGCGTCGATGAACAACCTGAAGGTCGACACCAAGGGGCTGCGCGGCGGGCCGATCGAGTGGACGAAGGACAACCACTTCCGCACCAAGCAGTACTACCGCGTGTACCGCTGGGATCCGGCGAAGAACGCGGTGGTGCGGGCGAAGGACTGGACCGCCCTCGACGTGAAGTAGCGGCGCGAGCCCGCGCGAAGCGCGCACATGGACGCGGTGGCGCGGCGCCTTCGCCGCGCCACCGCGGGGAATCCGTAGGCGGAGCCTCCTCATTCAGCTCGCGGTCAACATCGTCGTTCTGGCGTCGATCTATGCGCTGATCGCGTGCGGCTACGTGCTGATCTACCGCACGAGCCGCGTGCTCAACCTCGCGCACGGCGAGCTGATGATGGTCGCGGCGTACCTGCTGCTTGCGACCGCGTCGCTCTTCTCGGGGCATCCGCTCGCCGCGTTCGCCGCCTCCGCCGTGCTCGGGCTCGTCGTCGGCGTCGCGGTCTACGTCGTCCTGATGCGCAAGATGACCGGCGAGCGCGTGCTCGCGGCGGTGCTCGCCACCGTCGCGCTCGGGATCCTCCTGCGCGGGATCATCGTCCTCGTCTGGTCCGCGCAGCAGCAGTACCCCGGCCAGGCGCTCGGCTGGTCGAATCCGGCGCTCGAGCTGCCCGGGGGCGCGCGGATCTCAGCGGCGGCGGCCGCCCTGGTGCTCACGACCGCGGCGGTGTACGCCGGGCTCTTCGCTTTCCTGCGCTACACGCGCTGGGGAATCCGCATGCGCGCGGCGGGGCAGAACCCGCTGCTCGCCGCCCAGCGAGGCATCCGGCTGCACGGGGTCTACGCGCTCGCGTGGGGGTTGTCCACCTTCACCGGTGGGCTCGCGGGAATGCTGATCGCGCTCGACGCGGGGCTCGAGCAGACGATGGTGGTAATCGGTCTGAAAGCATTCCCGGCGGCGCTGGTGGGCGGGCTCGACAGCCTGGTCGGAGCGATCGCCGGAGCGCTGATCGTCGCGGCGGCCGAGGTGCTGCTCATCCACTACGTCAATCCGCTGCTCGCGGACGTGGTGCCGTTCCTCGTGCTGATCGCGATGCTGCTGGTGCGGCCGTGGGGGTTGTTCGGCACGCGCGAGGAGCTCGATCGCGTCTAGCCCCGGATGCCCCACGCCAGCGGCTACTTCCGGACGAGCTACGCGCGCGAGCTGCGCCTGGTGGACACGCGCGCGCAAATCTTGAGCCTGGCCGTCTTCGTCGCCGCGCTCGCGGCGTTCCCGTTCTTCGCCTCGTCGTTTCTTCTCGACCTCGCGAACCAGTTCTTCCTCGCGTCGATCGGGGCAGTGGCGCTGATGCTGCTGACCGGCTACGCGGGCCAGGTGTCGCTCGGACACGCGGGGCTGCTCGCGGCGGGAGCCTTCACCGTCGGAATCCTGTTCAAGGAGGCGAACGCGCCCTTCTGGGTCACCGTGCCCGCCGCGGCGATCGTGGGCGCGGTGCTCGGGGTCGTGTTCGGCCTGCCGTCGCTGCGGCTGCGCGGGCTCTACCTCGCGGTGAGCACGCTCGCGCTCTACTTCGTCGTGCACTACGTCGGAGCCGAGTACGAGACGAAGCGCGGGTTCTCGACCGGGATCATCGTCGACCCGCCGGCGCTCGCGGGCTTCGTCGTGAGCGACGCGCGCGTCTGGTATTTCGTCCTCGCCGCCGCCGCGGCCGCGACCGTGGTGCTCGCGCTGAACCTGCTGCGCACGCGCACCGGGCGGGCGTGGCGCGCGATCCGCGACCACGAGACGGTCGCCGAGGCGCTCGGCATCGGCGTGCCGGGGTACAAGCTCGCGGCGTTCGTGGTGAGCTCGATGCTGACCGCGGTGGCGGGAGCGCTGTTCGCCTACTACCGCGGGTTCGTGTCGGTGGAGGCCTTCTCGCTCTTCCTCTCGATCCAGTACGTCGCGATGGTCATCATCGGAGGCATGGGGTCGATCCTCGGCGCGCTGCTCGGGGCGGGGTTCGTGACGCTGTTCCCGTACGCGATCGAGGCGCTGATCGCGGCGCTGCCCACGCCGGAGCGCTACGCGAACCTGGTGTTCGCGGTGAACTACGCGGCGTTCGGGCTGGTGATGGTGGCCTTCCTCCTCTTCGAGCCGGAGGGGCTGGTCGGAATCTGGCGGCGCGTGCGCGACTGGTTCCTGCTGTGGCCGTTCCGGCAGCGGCCGCTCGGGGGGACGAAGTGACCGACGGGACGCCGCTCCTCGCACTCGAGCAGGTCGAGGTGACCTATCACCGCGTGATCACCGCCGTGCAAGGGGTGACGCTCAAGGTGGATCCCGGGCAGATCGTGGCGCTGCTCGGGACCAACGGCGCGGGGAAGACGACGACGCTGCGCGCGATCTCCGGGTTCCTCGGGCTGGACGACGCGCGCGTGACCGCGGGGACGGTGAGCTACCGCGGCGAGCGGATCGAGAACCGGCCGCCGCACGAGGTCACGACGCGCGGGATCGTGCTCGTGCCGGAGCGCGACAAGGTGTTCCCGAACCTGTCGGTCGCGGAGAACCTGATCGCGAACGTGCCGCGCGTCGCGCCGGGCGCCGACGCGAAGCGGCTGGTGGACGCGGCGTACGAGTTCTTTCCGAAGCTCGCCGAGCTGCGCGGCCGCGAGGCGGGGTATCTGTCCGGCGGCGAGCGCCAGATGCTCGCGATCGGCGCGGCCATCGCGTGCGGGCCGGAGCTCTTGCTGGTGGACGAGCTGTCGCTCGGGCTGGCGCCGGTAGTGGTGCAGGACCTCGCGAAGCGGCTGAAGGAGATCCGCGACCGGCTCGGGATCACGATCCTGCTCGTCGAGCAGAACGCGCCGGTGGCGCTCGGGATCGCCGACTGGGGATACGTGATGGAGAACGGGCGAGTCGTGCTGGACGGCGACGCCGCGCGGCTCTCCGAGCACCAGGACATCCGCGAGTTCTATCTCGGGCAGTCGGCGGGGGAGCGACGGAGCTACCGGCAGGTGAAGCAGTACCGGCGCAGCCGGCGGTGGTATGGCTGAGCTTTCCATCGAGCACGTGACGCTGCGGTTCGGCGGGCTGGTGGTGCTCGACGATGTGTCGCTTGCCGTGGAGCGCGGCGAGCTCTTCGCGCTGATCGGGCCGAATGGGGCGGGAAAGACCTCCGTCTTCAACTGCATCAGCGGGCTGTACCGGCCGGTGTCGGGGCGGATCCGGTTCCAGGGGCACGACCTCGTGGGGATGAGGCCGCACGAGGTGGCACGGCTCGGCGTGGCGCGGACGTTCCAGCACGGGGAGCTCTTTCCGCACCTGACGGTCGTCGAGAATCTGCTGGTCGGGCGGCACACGCGGTTCCGGACGAACGTCGTCGGGGAGGCGCTGTTCTCGCGCGCCGTGCGTGCGCAGGAAGTCGAGCACCGGCGGGTGGTGGAGGAGATCCTGGATTTCGTCGAGCTCGGGCGGCACCGGCACGCGCTGGTTGCGGGGCTGCCGTTCGGGATGCAGAAGCTGGTGGGGTTCGCGCGCGCGCTCGCGCTCGAGCCGAAGATCCTGCTGCTCGACGAGCCGTCGGCGGGGCTGAACCGCGACGAGCGGGAGGACCTCGCGCGGTTCATCCTGCGGATCAAGCACGAGCTCGGTATCCCGATGATCTGGATCGAGCACGACATGCAGATGGTCGCGGACCTGGCCGACCGGATCTTCGTGCTGGATTACGGGAAGCCGCTCGCGGAGGGAACGCCGGAGCAGGTGCTCAACGATCCGCGGGTGGTCGCGGCGTACCTGGGGGAGGCGGCGGGTTGACTTCTGCGCACCGCGAGGTGCGATTACGCCGCCCGCATGAGCTTCTCGCGCAATGCGCTCGGCAGTGACGCAAGCCACTTCTCCTCGCCGCCCGGTTCCGGCAGGACGCTGCCGAATTCCAGGACGCCTCGGGCCGGGATGTCCGAGATGTAGACCCACACCGCTTGTTCCGAGATGCCGAGGATCTCACTCGTTTCGCGCATGATGCGCTGAAGCATCCTCGCTTTCTGCTCGTCGGTCCTTCCGGATCGAATATCGGCCCGTACCCAGACGTGATCCGGGGACGCCGCTTCGCCGCCGATGAAGATCGAGCCCGGCTCCACTCTGTAGAAGACCACCTGCACGAAATACCGCGGCGCCGTCGCTTCCACCTGATGGATGGTGGTGACGCTTTCGACGAGCTTCGCTCGCTGTTCGACAGTCAATTCTCTCGCTGTCGTGAAGGCATAAGTCGGCATACGCGGCGCTCCCGACGGGTTGAGATGGCGAAGCTATCACAGGAAACCGAGCGCGGCGGTCGCGGCAACGGCGGGACCGCGACGCTCCCGTCGAACGGAAAGAAGCTTGCCGAGGGCCGGATCGCGAACACGAACGCGTTCGCCTTCTCGCTCGACGAGGGCGCGGACGTCGGCGTGGACCTTGACACGCCGGTCACCGAGACGTACCAGGCGGGCCCGGGCAGCCGCTTCACCGGGAAGATCGACAAGGCGACCGTTCTGGTGCTATAGGGGGCGAGGCCTTCCGGAGCCATCCCGAAGCAACCCATTCCCACGATCACCGCCGACGAGAAAACGATGACGCTGCAACGCCTCCTGGGAATCGACCTTCCGATCATCCAGGCGCCGATGGCGGGCGCGCAGGGCAGCGCGCTGGCGGTGGCGGTCTCCAACGCAGGCGGCCTCGGCTCGCTGCCCTGCGCCATGCTCGGTCCCGACGCCCTGCGCGACGAGCTCGCGGCGATCAAGGCCGGCACCGACCGCCCGTTCAACGTGAACTTCTTCTGCCACCCGCCGCCGGCCCCGAGCGCCGAGCGCGAAGCGGCCTGGCGCGCCGCGCTCGCCCCCTACTACAGGGAGTACGGCATCGACCCGGAGACCATCCAGCCCGGGCCGGGGCGCAGGCCCTTCAGCGCCGAAGCCGCCGAAGTGCTCGAGGCGATCAGGCCCGCGGTGGTGAGCTTCCAGTTCGGCCTCCCGTCTGCCGACCTGCTCGCGCGCGTGCGCACGTGGGGCGCGAAGATCCTCGGCGCCGCGACGACGGTCGAGGAGGCGCGCTGGCTCGAGGCGCGCGGGGCCGACGCCGTCATCGCGCAGGGCGCCGAGGCGGGCGGACACCGCAGCATGTTCCTGTCGGCGGACCTGAGCACCCAGATCGGGACGTTCGCGCTGGTGCCGCAGGTCGCGCGGGCGGTGAGGGTCCCGGTCATCGCCGCGGGAGGCATCGCGGACGCGCGCGGCGTCGCGGCCGCGATGGCGCTCGGCGCGGCCGGCGCGGTCGTCGGGACGGCCTACCTGCTTTGCCCCGAGGCGACCACGAGCGCGGTGCATCGCGCCGCGCTGACGAGCGAATCCGCTCGCCACACCGCATTCACCAACCTCTTCTCCGGCGGTCCCGCGCGCGGAATCGTCAACCGCATCATGCGCGAGCTCGGCCCGATGAGCACCGCCGCGCCGGCCTTTCCACTCGCCGCGACCGCGATCGCGCCGCTGCGCGCCAAGGCCGAGAGCCGGGGCTCGGGCGACTTCTCGCCGCTGTGGGCCGGCCAGAACGCGAGCGGATGCAAGGCGATCCCCGCGGCCGAGCTCACGCGCGAGCTGGCCGCCGGGCGGTAGCGATGCGGCGCAGCGGACCCGGCCCCCTCAAGGCGGCCTGCGTGTCGATCGAGGAGGACGCCGATCGCTTACTCGTCGGTTTCGCGGACGCCGAGTTCAACGCCAGGCGCTACCTGCGCCTCCAGCGCCTGAAGGCCCCCGAGGCCGACGACCTCTCGCTCGGCCTCGACGGCTACCACGTCGAAGTCGACGACCCGAGCAACTCGTGCTACGGCGGCATCAGTGCCTTCGAGCTCCATCCCAACCGCGCAATCGTCGAGTTCGACCCGGAGGCCGCCGCCGTCCTCGGCGGCGCGGACGCGCTGGTGATCGAATTCGCGCTCCGCCGGAAGCAGCTCGACCCGCTGCGCGACGGGCTGGCGAGGATTTTCGCCGGCGACGATTGCTTCTTAGACCGGAGCGCCTGACGCCGCGAACCGCGGCCCGCCACAGAGCGGTCGAACGAGCGGCCCCGAGCGCACGATAGAATCCGCGGCGCGAGATCAAGGGGGGGTCGCTCATGAAGATCGACGGCGGTTGCCACTGCGGCGCGATCACGTATGAAGCGGAGGTCGATCCCGACAAGGTGACGGTCTGCCATTGCACCGACTGCCAGACGCTGTCGGGTTCGGCCTTTCGCGTCGTGGTGCTGACCGACCGTTTCCGCCTGCTCGGCGGCGAGCCGAAGATCTACCTCAAGACCGGCGAAAGCGGCCGCAAGCGGGTGCAGTCTTTCTGCGCGAACTGCGGTACGCCGATCTACTCCGCGGACGCGGCGGCGCCCGAGATCTACTCGATTCGCCTCGGCACGGTGCGGCAACGCGCCGAGCTGCCGCCGAAGGTTCAGATCTGGTGTCGGTCGGCGCTCCCGTGGACGATGCATCTCGAGCCGGTGACGCAAGTCGCCAAGCAGAACTTCTAGGCGACCCCGACGGGCCGCGTCCAGTCGAGGTTCTTCACCTGCTCCAGCGCACGCCGTCGCCCGTCGGCGACGTCTTGACAACGCGCGCGCGACGTTTATGCTGCCGTCATAATATGACGGTGGCATTGGCGTCGATCCCCCGACAGCGCGTCGGGCGAAGGCCTCCCGCCATCCGCGACCGGCGGCGCTCGATCAAGGAGGAGGCTATGAGCACGATGCAGCAGCGGCCGGCGCGCGTCAGCCGGCGGAATTTCCTCGGCGCGCTCGGTGCGGGCGCGCTCGCCCCCGCGCTCGTCGGGCTCGCGCCCCGCGGCGCCCACGCGCAGTCGCTGGAACAGACGCTCGAGCGCCTGCTGCGCGGACGGCACGTCGTCCGCCCCGACCGGTTCGGCCGGCTCTTTCCGCACCTGCCTCCGTTCGCCGAGCGATCGCCCGCGCTCGAGGCGGCACTCGTGGAGCTCGGCCGGCGCGGCGGCCTCATGGACGCGAACGACGATCTCGCGGCGGGCCCGGTCGAGCTGATCGTCGATCCGGCGAAGAGCGCGGTGAACCGCGACAACCCGGACATGACCGCCGGGATCACGTTCTTCGGCCAGTTCCTCGACCACGACTTCACCTTCGACCTCTCTTCCCGGCTCGGCGTCCCGGCCGTGCCGGAGCAGTCGGCGAACGAGCGCACCCCGGCGCTCGACCTCGACTCGGTGTACGGCGCCGGCCCCGGCCGCAGCCCGGAGCTCTTCGAGCGCCGCAACCGGCGCGTCGAGCCGCGCTTCCGGCTCGAGAGCGGCGGCCTGTTCGAGGATCTCCCGCGCACCGCGACCAGCGTCGCGATTCTCGGCGACCCGCGCAACGACGAGAACCTGGTCCTCAGCGGTTTCCACGCCGCGATGCTCAAGTTCCACAACAACGTCGCTGACATGCTCGCCGCGCGCCACCGCCGGGAGGAGCCGGGCGAGATCTACCGCCGCGCGCGCCGCCTCGTGACCTGGCACTACCAGTGGATCGTCGTGAACGAGTTCCTGCCGCTGCTGATCGGACAGGACCGCGTGAACCGCCTCCTCGCCCAGGGCCCGCGGACCTTCCCGACCCGGGTGCCGTTCATCCCCGTCGAGTTCCAGGGCGCGGCGTACCGCATGGGCCACAGCATGGTGCGGCCGTCGTACCGCGCGAACTTCAACGGGATCCGCGGCACCGACCCGACTGCCGCCGGCGCGCCGTTCTTCGCGATGCTCTTCGACCCGGCCGGCGAGGGCCAGGCCGACCCGGTCGACCTGCGCGGCGGCGCGCGCGCGGCGCGGCGCTTCATCGGCTGGCAGACGTTCTTCCGGTTCGACGAGACGAGCTTCCGGCCGAACAAGCGCATCGACACCAGGCTCTCCACCACGCTCTTCACGCTGCCGCTCCAGGCGATCGCCGGCAGCGAGCCGAACCCCGTGTCGCTCGCGCAGCGCAACCTCCTCCGGCACGTCACCTGGGGCATTCCCTCGGGGCAGGCGATTGCCGCCGACCTCGGCGTCGCGCCGCTCACGCGCGCGGACCTGGCGGACGTGCAGCCGCTCGGGCTCGCCGATTCGACGCCGCTCTGGTTCTACGTCCTCCGGGAAGCGCAGCTCCAGCAGGACGGGCTGCGGCTCGGCGACGTCGGCGCCGACATCGTGGGCCGGACGTTCGTCGCGATGCTCGAGCTCGACCGCAATTCGTACCTCGCGGAGGCGCCGCGCTGGCGGCCGACGCTGCCCAACCGGTTCGGCAACGTCACCGGGCGGTTCACGATCGCGGATCTGCTCGCGTTCGCGGGCGTCGTGGACCGCGGGCCGGGCTCGCCGCCGCCGAGCGACGTCGACGGCTGAACCGCCGCGCACGACGCCGTAGGCGCTGCCGCCGCCCCGGGCTACAGTGGCGGTCCCCGCGTTCCGGGGACCGTATGGACACCGACGTCCTCATCATCGGCGCCGGCCCCACCGGCCTGATGCTCGCCAACCAGCTCGCGCGCCGCGGCGTGCGCGCGCTGATCGTCGACCGCCATGCGGGGCCGGCGCGCGAGACGCGCGCGCTCGGCGTGCAGGCGCGCACGCTCGAGATCTACGCGCGCCTCGGCGTCGTCGACCAGGCGCTGGAGCTCGGCAAGCGGGCGACCGGCGCCAACCTCTGGGCGCAGGCGCGCCGCACCGCGCGCATCCCGCTCGGCGACATCGGGCGCGACATCAGCCCCTACCCCTACCTCCTCATCCTCGGCCAGGACGACAACGAGCGCCTGCTCGGCGAGGCGCTGCGCCACCGCGGCATGGCGGTGCGCTGGAACACCGAGCTCGTCGGCCTCGCGCAGGCGACCGATCGTGTACAGGCGACGCTCAGGCAGCCGGACGGAACGCAGCGCGAGCTCAGCGCCGCGTGGCTCGCGGGCTGCGACGGCGCCCGCAGCGCGGTGCGCGAGCTGAGCGGGATCCCGTTCGAAGGGGCGCCCTACGAGCACATCTTCTTCGTCGCCGACACTCAGGTCACCGGGCCGATGGTTCCCGGCGAGCTGAACGTGTACCTGTGGCGCGAGGGCTTCCACCTCTTCTTCCCGATGCGCGGCGCCGACCACTGGCGCGTCGTCGGCATCCTGCCGGAGGCCTTGCGCGGCCGCGACGACCTCGCCTTCGAGGACGTCGTCCCCGCGGTGCGCCGCGAGGCCGGGGTCGCGCTCGACTTCAAGGCGTGCGCGTGGTTCTCCACGTACCGGATCCATCACCGGCGCGCGCGGCGCTTCCGCGACCGCCGGGCGTTCCTGCTCGGGGACGCGGCGCACATCCACAGCCCGGTCGGCGCGCAGGGCATGAACACGGGGCTCCAGGATGCGTACAACCTCGCGTGGAAGCTCGCGCTCGTGATCGCCGGCCGCGCGGATGCGCGCCTGCTCGATTCCTACGAGGACGAGCGCATTCCGGTCGCGACGCGCCTCCTCGACACGACCGACCGCGCGTTCGCGCTGATCGTGTCCGACGCCTGGCTCGCCGGGCTCCTGCGCACGCGCGTCCTCGCGCGCGTCGCGGCGGCCGCGATGAAGCTCGCGCCGGCGCGGCGGTTCGCTTTCCGCACCATCTCCCAGACCGGGATCCGCTACCCGCAGAGCGCGCTTTCCGAGACGCTCGCCGGCCTCGGCGGCGGCGCGCCGCGCGCCGGCGATCGTTTTCCGTGGCTGAAGCTCAAGCTCCGCGCGGATCGCGCGCCCGAGGACCTCTTCGACGCGCTCGACGACACGCGCTTCAGCTTGATCGTGGTCGGGCAGCCGACGCCGACGGCGCTGCCCGAGCTGGATGACCTGCTGCGCGTGCTCGCGGTGCCGGACGATCCGGCGAACGACCGCGCGCTCGCGCGCGCGGACATCCCGCGGCCGTCCTTCTACCTCCTGCGGCCCGACGGTCACATCGGGCTCGCCGGGGCGCGCTACGACGCCGCAGCGGTCGGTCGCTACGTCGCCGCGCGCATCGGCCTGCGTACTCCCGCCGATTGACAGGCGCGCACGGATGCGCACAGCATATCGGCACCCCGCGCGTGTACGTGCGTGAAGCGGTCTCGCGCAGCCCTCTCGAGGAGCGATGCATGGTCAGCCTGACGGGATGTCGGCCGGATGCCGCGACGGCCGGCGCGGCGGCCGCGGACGCCCCGTCCCGACCCGACGACCTGTCGGACAACGCGCACCGGCAGCTGATCGGCTACATCGGCCTCGTGCTCCCGTTCCTCCTGATCTTCATCGCCCTGGCCCGGGACGGCATGGCGCTATGGCAAAGCCTGGAGTCGGTCAGCGCCTACTACTACACCGGGGCCGTGGCCGCGTTCGTCGGAATGCTGGTCGCCCTGGCGCTCTTTCTGTTCACGTACCGCGGCTACGCGAACGAGCACCACTGGGCCGACCGCTGGACGGCGAACATCGCCGCGATCGCCGCCCTCGTGGTCGCCTTCTTCCCCACGCGTGCGCCGACGGGCGTCGCGGCGCTGACGTGGTGGGCACCCTGGACGGGCGTCGTCCATCACGTGGCGGCCGTCGTGCTCTTCCTGATGTTCGCCGTCTTCGCGCTCTGGCTGTTCCGGCTCTCGGCGAAGAACGAGCCGCAGACGGAGGGCAAGCGGGTCCGCAATGCGATCTACATCGTCTGCGGCATCGTGATCCTCGCGTGCGTCGCCTGGGCGGGGATCAGCGGTCTGAGCGACCGCCCGATCTTCTGGCCCGAGTCGATCGCCCTGATCGCCTTCTCCGTGTCCTGGCTCGTCAAGGGCTACGCTCTCGACACGATCATGGGCGCCGCCCGTTCGATGCTCGGCCGGTGAGGCGCGCGCCGGCCGCTCGCCGCGGTCGCCGGAACCCGCCGCACGAGACGTTCGTACAGGAGTTGATCGCATGGACACGTATCTCGGAAGCCGGTCCTCGCGGCGCCTCATGGCCGCCGTGGGCGCGGGAATGGGCCTGGCGAACGGCGCGCTCACCGGCATCGAGGCGGACGCGGCGCCGCCCCTGCTCGGCGCGCCGCCGGAGGTCGACCGGCTATCGGTGACGGTGGTCACCGACTCCTATTTCCACCTCTTCGAATCCTCCGGCGCGTTCGCGGGCGCCAACGTGCAGCGGTGGCAGCAGCCCGCGACGAGCGAACCGCCGCGGCGGATGCCGCAGAACGAATGGGGCCTCTCGCTCCACGTCGAATCGATCCGCGGCGCGGAAACCCGCCGCGTGCTCGTCGACTTCGGCTACACCCCCGAGACGATCAACAACAACGTCGAGATGTTCGGCGTCGATCCCGCAAAGCTGGACGCGCTCCTGCTGAGCCACGGCCACTACGACCACTTTGGCGGCATGGTGGGCTTCCTGGCGGCGCACCGCCACGCGCTCAAGCCCGGCCTGCCGTTCTACCTGGGCGGCGAGGAGTGCTTCTGCGCGCGGGAAACCGGCCCGCCGAACGCGCCGCGGAACTTCGGCGTGCTCGACCGGCGTGCGATCGCCGAGGCCAAGCTGCGCGTCCTGTTCGCCGACAAGCCGTCGCTCCTCGCCGGGCACGGTTTCACGACGGGCTGGATCCCGCAGACCTCGTTCGAGCGCCCGGCGCAGCCCTCGCGCATGAAGGTCGGCATCGGCGCCGACGGCATGGGCTGCGACCCGGCGCGCCTGCCCGCGGCGAAGCGCAGCGCCGGCATGATGGTCGACGACTTCCTGCACGAGCAGGCGACCTGCTTCCTCGTCAAGGACCGCGGGCTCGTGGTCATGACCTCCTGCGGCCACCGCGGCGTCGTCAATACGGTGCAGGCCGCAATCGAGGTTTCGGGCGTCTCCCGGGTGCACGCGATCCTCGGGGGGTTCCACCTCATGCCGCTGCCGGCCGACTACGCGCACGAAACCGCCCGCGCGCTCGCGCGGTTCGAGCCCGATTGCCTCATCCCGATGCACTGCAGCGGCGAGACGTTCATCGAGGCCGCGAAGCAGGCCCTGCCCGGCAAGGTGATCCGCTCGTCGACCGGGACCCGCTACGACTTCGGCGCCGCGCGGGCCGCGTAGCCGCACGGCGGGTCCGACGATTCAGGGCTTGACCGGCGCGGGCGCCGCCGGGGCGGCCTTCTCTGCCGGCGCGCGCATCGCGAGCGCGAGGATCGAGGCCACGATCTCGGCCTGGACGCGCGCGTTCTTGTCGATGTTGACGTGGAACGTGCCGCTGTCCTGCACGTCGATGTTCGCAAGCTCGCCCGCGAATCCAGGCTCGGCCACGAGCGCGGTGCCCCAGCCGGGGGACTGGTAGTAGTTGACCGCCCGCGCCACGTTCGGCGGGACCGCATCCTGGAGGAACGGCGCGAGCGTGATCAGCAGGTCCACCCGCACCTTGTGCGGGGCGAGCTCGCGCGCCATGTCGATCACGTTGTTGCCGCCCTGCGAATGGCCGACGAGGACGATCGGATCCGCGCGGCCCGCCTTCCGCGCCTCGAGGATCTTCTCGACCGCGGACTTCCAGGCGAGGTGGCCGATCGCCTCGGCCTGGACGCCCCGCGCCCGAAGCGATTCGGCGACGACGTCCATCCCGGTCGAGAACACGCCGAACCACCCGCGCAGCAGATAGACCTGGGTCTCGGCCCACGCGCCGCTGCAGCCGGCGAGGGCGATCGCCGCGAGCACCCACCGCGCTGCCGTTCCCGGGCCCACCCGACAACGATACACGCGCCCGACCCGCCGCGATCGCCGGGTGCGAACGCGCGCGGTCTGGGTCCGGCCTGCGTCTGGGCGGCCGCAACCTGCTCGCACAGCGGCGGGAGGGTCGACGGGACACGCGTCCCGTCGACCACCGCGCGCGGTCAGGTCACGGCATGACGTTCTGCCAGTACCGCGCGGAGCGAGCGGGCACCGCGCCGACCGGAATCGTGCCGCCCAGCTGGCTCACCTGAACCGCGCGGAGCGGCACCGCGGCGCAGGCCGGCGCATTCGGGGCAATGACGTCGAGCTCGAGGCGGATCGTCTGGAAATGCTCCGCAGCGGCGAGGAGCGCATCGGCCGCCGCGCTTCCGCACGCCTCGAGGCGCACCAGGCTAGGGTTCATCGGCGTCACCAGCCGCTCCAGTGCAGCGAGGTCCGGAAACGATACGTCGGCGGCGAGGTAGCGGTCGGGCAGCACCGTCACCGTCAGCGTTGCCCCGGACGCGCGCTCGGCCGCGATGCCGCCGAGGGGCAGCGCGAAGGCGAGAGCGACGGCGGCGCGGGTGAAGCGCGAGAGGTTCGAGCGTGCGTTCATGGTCCTGTCCTCCTGGTCGGTTGCGGTGGGCCCGGCGCGGGCCGGGAATCTGTTCTAATGCGTGGCGAATTCTTCGCCGCGCCCGCGCGCCGCTCAATCGACCTTTTCTCAGCGCTCGCATGAGTTTGAGGAATGGATAAACCCCGCCGCCCGCCGCGCCTCTCGCTCGACCTCTTGCGCGGCTTCCGCGCCGCGGCGCGCCACCTGAGCTTCACGCGCGCCGCCGACGAGCTGTTCATCACGCAGTCGGCGATCAGCCGCGAGATCCGGACGCTGGAGGACCAGATCGGGCAGCCGCTCTTCCACCGCGCGCACCGCTCGCTGCAGCTCACCCGCGCCGGGAAGGAGCTCTATCTCGTCGCGGACGCGACGCTCGCCCAGCTCGACGCGGTGGCCGAGCGGCTCGCCGGCTCCGGCAGGACGCTCTCGGTCACCACGACCACCGCGCTCGCTTCGACGTGGCTCGCGCCGCGGCTGCCGCGGTTCAGCCGCCTGCACCCGCGCATCAGCGTCCGCGTCGCCGCGGGGAACGAGCGGGCGGACCTCGAGCGCGACCAGATCGACGTCGCGCTCCAGTTCGCACCGGCGGGCGGCGAGCGCCCGAACGGCGAGCGCCTGTTCATCTGCGAGACGTTGCCGGTGTGCGCGCCGGCCGTCGCGCGCAGCCGGGCGCGTCCGCTGCGCGCGCCGGCCGACCTCGCCCACCACGTGCGGCTCGACTTCGAGACCGTGCGCGGAGGACGCTGGTTCTCGGAATGGGACTACTGGTTCGGCGCGACCGGAACCCCTTTCGTCGGCGCTGCGAGCACGCTGCGCTTCTCGCAGCTCGAGCAGGTGCTTCCGGCCGTGATCGCGGGCGACGGCGTGGCGATGGGCGCGCTGCCGCATTTCGTGCAGCACCTCCGCGACGGGCGCCTCGTCGCGCCGTTCGGCCGCGACGCAGTGGCCTACCGGGGCGACTTCTTCCTGGTCGTCCGGCGCGACGCGGTCGGCGACGAGGCGGTGGAAGCGTTCAGCGCGTGGCTGCGCGACGAGGCGCGGCGCGACGGCGAGGTCGGGCCTTCGCCAGCGCGCAAGGCGAAGCCGGCGCGACGGCGCTGATCGCGCTCAGCCGCCCGGCCGCAGGTCCTCGCCGAGCAACGGGAAAGCGCTGAGCACGGACGGCTCGAACACCGGCGGCGCGCCGGTCGTTACGTGCGCGCGCGTGAGCTCGGCGAACGAGGTCACTCCGAGCAGCCCGAGGCAGGTCCGCACCTCCTCCTCCAGCAGCTCGAGCACGCGCACGAGCCCCGCCACGCCGCCCGCCGCGAGGCCGAGGCACATCAGCCGCCCGAGCCCGACGCAGCGCGCGCCGAGCGCGATCGCCTTCACCACGTCGGAACCGCGCATGAACCCGCCGTCCACCCAGACCTCGGCGCGGTCGCCGACCGCCGCGACGATCTCGGGCAGCACCCCCGCGCTCCCGAGCCCGTGGTCGAGCTGGCGCCCGCCGTGATTGGAGACGTAGATCACCTTCACGCCCTCGCGCACCGCGAGCTCCGCGTCCTCGACGGTGGCGATGCCCTTGAGGATGAGCGGGAAGTCGTGGCGATCGCGGAAACGCCGCACCTGGTCCCACGAGAGCGCCGCCTGGTACGCCGCGCCCGTGACGGCGTCCGCGCGCCACGGCTTGACGAAGCGGCCGATGAGGTCGCGCTCCCGCCGACTGTAGAACGCGCTGTCCACGGTGAAGCAGAACGCGCTGAAGCCGTGCGCTTTGGCGCGCCGCCCGAAGTCGTCGACCCACGCGTCGTCTCCGCGCACGTAGAGCTGGAAGACCCGCAACGTGTCCGCGGCCGCCGCGGTGGCCTCGAGCCCCGGGTAGCAGACCGACGAGAGCATCTGCGGAATTCCGAACTGTGCCGCCGCGCGCGCCGCCGCGGCCGCGCCGTCCGGGTCGAACGACTCCATCCCGCCCACCGGCGCGAGCAAGACCGGCAGGCGCACCTTGCGGCCGAGAAAGGTCGACGACGCGTCCACTTTGCTCATGTCGCGCAGCACGCGCGGCCGGAACGCGATCGAGTCGAGCGCGAGGCGGTTGCGCCGCACCGTCGTCTCGGTCTCGGTGCCGCCGATCAGGTAGCCCCACGGGCCGGGCCCGAGGTTCGCGCGCGCGGCGACGACGATCTCGTGCAGCGTGAGGAACTGCGCCGCCGCCTCGTCGGGGTGCGCTGCCATGGTCGGCCCGCGGCGATCCGGCACGCCTGTGCCGCGTCGACCGTCAGTTCGCCTGGATCTTCGCCGCCTTCACCACCTTGCCCCAGGTGGCGAGCTCGCGCTCCATGTACTTCGTCAGCGCCTCCGGCGTCCCCGGCTTCGCCTCGACGCCCTGACGGTCGAGCTGCTCGCGCACGTCGGGGGCGTTGAGCGCGTCGACGAGCTCCTTGTGCAGGCGCGCGAGCACGTCCTTCGGCGTGCCTGCCGGCGCGTAGTACGCGTACCAGTTGGTCGCCTCGTAGCCGGGGTAGCCAGACTCCGCGACCGTCGGCACGTCAGGCATCAGCGGGGGCCGCGACGCCCCGGTGGTGGCGAGGGCGCGAATCTTCCCGGCCTTGACGTGCGGCAGCGCCGTCACCGGGGTCGCAACCATCGCCGGGATCTGCCCGCCGAGCAGGTCCTGCATCGCGGGGCCGCCGCCCTTGTAGGGCACGTGGACGATGTCGATCCCCGCGGTGAGCGCGAGCAGCGCGCCCGCCAGGTGCCCGATTCCGCCGACGCCCGAGGAGCCGTAGCCGATCGTGCCCGGCTTCGCCTTCGCCGCCTCGACGAACTCGGCCAGCGTCTTCACCGGGAGCGTGCTGTTGACCACAATCACGTTCGGGAACTCGACCGCCATGGTGATCGGGGCGAGGTCGCGCAGCGGGTCGTACGGCAGCTTCGGGTTGAGGTGCGGCCAGACTGCGATCGCCCCGATCGACCCGAGCAGGATCGTGTAGCCGTCCGGCGCGCTCTTCGCGACCTGGTGCGTCGCGACCGTGCCGCCCGCGGCGGCCTTGTTCTCGACGACGACCGTCTGCCCGATGCTCTCGCCCATCTTCTTCGCGACGACGCGCGCGACGCTGTCGGTGCCGCCGCCCGGCGCGAACCCGACGACCATCGTGATCGTCCGGTTCGGGTAGCCCCCCTGCGCGGACGCGGCCTGGACGAACGCCGCGAGCGCGATGCCGACGAGTGCGCGTGCCATTTCTTCTCTCCCCTACAGGTCAGTCTTTTCCCGAGCGCCAGATGCCCAGGATGATCCAGACGCTGTTCACGAACGCCAGGACGTAGCCCACGACGCCGACCGCGGCGAGCAGCGGGACGCCGAGCACCGACGGCCCCTCCGGCACCGTCATCACGATCGCCGAGCCGATGACGAGCGACGCCGTCATGATACCCATCGTCGCGCGGTCGATCGTGCGGTCGAGCTGGCGGCCGAAGTGGTCGAGGCGCTTGAGGTCCAGGTCGATGCGCGTCTTGCCGCGGCGCGCGTCGCGCAGCAGGCGCGCGAGGTCGCGCGGCACGCTCGCGACGAGGTTCGCGGCCTGCGCGAGCGCGCCGCGCCCGCGCCGCATCAGCCCGGCCGGCTTGTAGCGCTCCGCGAGCGCGCGGCGGATCATCGGGGTCAGGTGGTCGACGATGTGGAACTCGGGGTCGAACTGGCGTCCGAGCCCCTCCATCGTGATCAGCGCCTTGAACATCAGCGTGAGGTCGGGCGGCAGGACGATCGAGTGGCGGCGGATGATCGCGGCAAACTCGCGGATCAGCGCGCCGATGCGGATGTCCTTGAGCGCGACGCCCTCGTAGTCGTACACGAGCTCGTTCACGTCGGCGGCGAGCCGGACCTCGTCCACGTAGGCGTCGCCCGCCCAGTCGAGCAGCACGTCGAGCATCGCCTCCTCGTCCAGGCGCGCGAGTCCCGCGAGCAGGTCCACGACCTGGTTGCGGCGCACCGGCGAGAGCCGCCCGACCATCCCGCAGTCGATCATCACGATGCGGTTGCCGGGGAGGAAGAGGACGTTCCCGGGGTGCGGGTCGGCGTGGAAGAATCCGTCGATCAGGATCATCTTCAGCGTCGACTCGACGCCGCGCGCGGCGAGGAGCTTCGGGTCGAGCCCGGCGGCGCGCACCGCCGCGAGGTCGGTGCCCGGGATCGCGGCGACGTGCTCCTGCACGTTCATGACCTCGCTCGTCCACTCGGCGAACACCTTCGGGATCACGATGTGCGGGTCGCCCGCGAAGTTCTTCGCCAGCCGCTCGACGTGGCGCGCCTCCACCGCGAGGTCGAGCTCGCGCTCGAGCGAGCGCGCAAACTGCGCCGCGATCTCGGCCGGTTGATAGCGGCGCGCCTCGGGAATCTCCGACTCGATGAGGCCCGCGATCTGGGCGAGTAGCCGCAGGTCCGCCTCCACCTTCGCGCGAATGCCGGGCCGGCGGATCTTCAGCACCACCGGCGTGCCGTCGGGGAGCTGCGCGCGGTGCACCTGCGCGATCGAGGCCGAGGCGATCGGCACCGGATCGAGATCGCGGAAGACCTCGAACGGCGAGCGCCCCAGCGCGCGCTCCACTTCCGGCAGGAGCTCGGCGAACGCGACCGGCGGGGTATCGGTGAGGAGCTTCTCGAACTCGGCGATCCAGGCGGGCGGGAAGAGGTCGACGCGGGTGGCCATCAGCTGGCCGAGCTTGACGAAGGTCGGCCCGAGCTCCGCGAGCGCGAGCCGCGCGCGCTGTGCCGGCTCGAGGCGCGCGCTCTCGGCGCGCGCGCCCCAGCTCAGCATCTGGCCGGCGCGCTCGAGGACCCCCGCGATGCCGGCCCGGCGCACGAGGTCGCCGAGGCCGTGGCGGATGAAGACCGAGGTGATCTCGTGCAGGCGCGGGAGGTCCCGCATCACCCCGACGGTCTCCCGCAGCATCGCTCAGGGCGCCTTGGGGGGTTCCTGGGTGGCCTTTTCCTTCTCGGGCGGCGCGAGCAGCGCGTCGGCAAACGCGCCGAGCACGCCGGCCGCGACGAGCGCGAAGCGGCTCCCGACCTGGCTCGCGACCTCCAGGCCGGCGATCGCCGCGTCCATCGAGGCCGCGGAGAACTTCTGCGCGAAGTCGCCCATCGTGAGCGCGACCTGCTTGCCGGTCTCGGTGCCGGTCTTGCGTGCGTTGCGCAGGGCGTCGCGCAGCTCCGGCTGCACGCGCGCGCTCGCGCCGTCGGCGACCAGCTCGACGGTCTTCAGGAAGTCGTCCTCGAGCTTGCGCAGGTTCGCGAGCGCCTGCTTGAACTCGGCGTCGGAGAAATCGCGCCCGCTCCGCGCGAGCTGCTTCAGCGCGACATCGCCGGCCTCGGCGGAGGTCCGCAGCGCCTGGTCGAGCCCGCGGAGGGCCTCGGACATCGCGCGGCGCAGGTCGCCGCTCGACTTGTCCGCGCCGGTCGCGATGCCCTCGGTCACCGCGCGCACGACCTCGCGGATGCCGCGCGGGTCGAAGCGCTGGCGGCGCAGCGCGGCGAGCGTGAGCTCGTGCACCCGGTCGCGGATGTCTGCCCCCTGGCGGACCGTCTCGGCTGCGGCGTCGCGGATGCTGGCGGAGTCCTGGTTCGCGGCCATGGCGCCTCCCGTTCGCGGCGGGTTGGGGAATGGCGGCTATCTTAGCTCCGGCGCCCCCTCTCGGCGAACCGCCGTTGCCCGGCCCGCGCCGGCCGGGGGACAATAGCGCCCTGACCCGCCTCGAGGAGCAACCGATGTCTGCCGTGCCGAAACCCGCCGTGGCCGCCGACCGCAAGGCCTTCTACGACAAGATCGACAAGGCGAACGTCACGCCGCTGTGGGAGGTGCTGCATTCGCTCATCACCGCGACGCCGAACACGCCGTGCAAGCCGTACCTGTGGAAGTGGGCGACGGTGCATCCCTGGATCCTCGAGGCCGGGAAGCTGATCACCGCGAAGGAGGCCGAGCGCCGCGTGCTGATCCTCGAGAACCCGGGGCTGCGCGGCCGCTCGCGCGTCACGCACAGCCTCTACGCGGGGCTGCAGCTCATCCTGCCCGGCGAGGTCGCGCCGGCGCACCGGCACTCGCAGTCGGCGCTGCGCTTCATCGTGCACGGCAAGGGCGCGTACACCGCGGTCGACGGCGAGCGCGTCGCGATGAGCCCGGGCGACTTCATCATCACGCCGTCGTGGACCTGGCACGACCACGGCAATCCGTCGAGCGAGCCGATGGTGTGGCTCGACGGCCTCGACATCGCGATCGTCGAGCTGCTGGACGCGCAGTTCCTCGAGCGCCCGTCGCAGGAGTCGCAGCAGACCACGCGCACCTCGGGCGAGTCGTTCGCGGCGTTCGGCAACACGATGCTGCCGGTGAACCACAAGCCCAAGTCGCGCACCTCGCCGCTCTTCTGGTACCCGTACGAGCGCACGCGCGAGGCGCTCGCGACGCTCGCGAAGAGCGCGCCGCTGCACGCGTGCTACGGCCACAAGCTGAAGTTCGTGAATCCCGCCACCGGCGGCTGGCCGATGCCGACGATCGGGACGTTCATGCAGCTCCTGCCGAAAGGCTTCCGCGGCAAGCCGTACCGCTCGACCGACTCGACGGTGTACGCGGTGGTCGAGGGCAAGGGGCGGGTGAAGGTCGGGAGCGAGACGTTCGACTGGGGCCCGAAGGACACCTTCGTCGTGCCCTCCTGGATGCCCTACACCCTGGAGGCGGACGACGAGGCGGTGCTCTTCTCGTTCAGCGACCGGCCGGTGCAGGACGTCCTCGACCTCTGGCGCGAGCAGGAGGGCTGAGCGCACGCCGGCGGCGCCCCCCCTTCAAAGCCGCCTGCGGGCGGCTTTTTCGTTGTGGGCGGTGAAAAACGCAACCCCGCGCCGTCGCACCGGCACGCCCGATGCTTCCCCAACGCGCGTCAGGAGGCGCGGGGAGGGGGCCATGCGGACGGTGCTGGTGATCAACTCGAAGGGCGGGTGCGGCAAGACGACCGTCACCACGAACCTTGCGAGCTACTACGCCGCCGCCGGCGCCCGGGTGGCGATCAAGGACTTCGACCCCCAGGGCTCCAGCCTGCAATGGCTGAAGTCCCGCCCCGCCCACCTGCCCCGCATCCACGGCGCGAATGCGGCGCCGCAGAAAGGGCATCTCCTCAAGAGCCTGCACACCTGGCTCCCGACGGACACGCAGCTCCAGGTGCTCGACGCGCCGGGGGGCGCGAAGGGGCTTCTCCTGCAGGAGTTGATGGGGAAGGCCGAATTTGTCGTCATTCCTGTCGGCCCGTCGTCGATCGACGTCCACGCGACGGCCGATTTCGTGAAGGATCTCTTCCTGCTCGGCCGGGTCCGGGCCCGCAACACCCAGGTGGTGGTGGTCGCCAACCGGGTGCGGAGCTCGATGCCGGTGTACGAGCCCCTTGAGCGGTTCCTGCGCTCCCTCAGCCTGCCGTTCTTGACCCGGATCCGCGACTCCGACACCTACATCCGCGCCGCGGAGCAGGGCATCGGGGTGTTCGAGATGGACCCGACCGAGAGCGCCGCCGAGCGGCAGGAACTGCTGCCGATCGTCCGCTGGCTCGACGGCCAGCTCGCCGTCGGGCCGGCGGCGGTGCATCCGAACGTCGTCAGTCTCGCCGCGCGGCGGCAGGTCGCGTTCTAGCCGCGTCCAACGAGCGACGGCGCCCCGCAGGGCGCCGTCGGAACCCAGCCGGAGGACGCGATCCGCACGCCCCGGCTACGACGCCTCCTTCACCTCCGGGATCTTCCAGCTGCCGTCGATGAGCGACGGCGGCTTCTCCCGCGGCCAGTAGAGCCGCATCATCAGGACGAAATCGCCCTTCGGCGCCGGCAGCCAGTTCGACTCCTTTTCCTTGCCGGGGGACTCGTTCTGGATGAGCAGGTCGACCGAGCCGTCGGGGTTGGTCTTCAGCTTGTTGCGCTGGCTGAGCGTGTAGCGGTTGAGCGGGTTCGCGACGAAGAAATAGTCCGCGTCGTACATCGTCAGCGACCAGAACCCGTCGACCGGCGGGAGGTGGCCCTTCTCGAAGCGCATGACGTACTTCTTCTCGCCGCTGTACTTCTTGACGATGTCCGGCCCGGTGGAGGTCGGATAGATCGCGTCCTGCGGCCGGTTGGCGCCGAGGCCGATCGCAGTGACGAGCGCGCGCTGCAGGTAGCTCGTGCCATAGGTGCCGGCCTTGGTGGTGTACGCCCAGCCGTTCTCGAGCTTCATGTCGCCGGCGGCGATGCCGGCCTTGAGCCACCCCATGATCAGCTCCTGCGCCGGTTTGGGCGCGCCGGCAAGGCCCTTGGCGACCGCGGGATCGAGCTTCGCCGCATCGAAGTCCTGCCCGGGGACGACCCCGATCTTCGCGAGCTTCGCCACCATCGGCGCGTCCTCCGCCGCCGGCGGATTGGCCTTGAGCAGCTCGGCGAACAGCTTGAAGTAGGCCGCGGCGTCCATGGCGTTGACCTGCTCGCGGACCGCGGTCTTCATGTCGATCGCGGGATCGACCTTGCCGGGCTCGGGCTTGTACGGTTTGCCGTATGCGGACAGCGGCACCACCGACACCTGGTCCTGCAGCGCGTGCACCGCCTTGTAGTCCTCGGGCGTGCCGGTGGAGTAGATCCGGCCGAGAATCCAGACGAGGCCGGTCGGCGACTTGTACTCGGTGACGCCGGGCGGCAGCGTGCCCGACCAGCCCGGACCGGTGATCGCGTATTTCTGCGCTTTGGTGCCGGTGGTGCGCTTGCCCGGCACCTGGAACACGGTGGTCCAGCCGTCGAGCATCGGGAAGAGGAAGTAGCGCCCCTTCATGTCCGGCAGGCTCAGGATCCACGGCTCCTTCGACACGTCGATCCAGGTGGTCGTGTAGAGCGTGTCCGCGTTCGGCGCGGTGACGTCCCTGAACGATGCGTCGGGATACGTCCGCGCCTTGACGAGCTGCCCCATCGGCGCACGTGTCCCTTCCGGGCTCGCGACGTTGGTCATGATCCGGCGCGTCATCTCCATCGTCACCAGCGGATAGGCGTAGACGTACGCTTCGACCGCGAGCGCCCGCGCCTCCGCTTCCTTGGCCAGCGCTTCGACGGCTTTCGCGTCCGCCTCGGCTTTCGCCTTGGCTTCGGCCGCGACCTTCGCGGCGTCCTTCTCGACCTTCGCTTCTTCCTGCTTGCCGCAGGACGCAAGCAGCGCCAGCGCGATTGCCGCCGCCACCACTGCCTTCAGACTCCTGGACTTCATTCTTCTCAGCCTCCAATCGTCATACTGCATGAACACCGAATGCCGGGCGCGCACTTTACCGCAGCCGGCCGTCAGGCGCGGTCGCCCAGCGCCTGCGCGAGCTTCAGCCCCACGATCTGCGCGATCACCACCGCGAGGTAGAACTGTGCCGTCATCACCTCGAGCCACGTCAGCGTGTTGGCGAGCGGCGCGACCGCCGTGACGTCGCTGTAGCCAAGGCTCGCCATGGTGGCGAAGCTCACGTAATTGAACAGCGCGCGCCGCAGGTGCCAGTCTTCGAGCTGCCAGCGGATCTCGGGCGCGACGCTGAACGAGCCCGGCGCGAGGAGCTCGACGATCGCATAGAGGCTCCCCCACGCGATCCCGAGCAGGAGATAGCCGGCGAACGCGCCGAGCACCGCATCGGCGCTGATCGCCCGGCCGCGGAAGATGTCGCGCACGATGATCGCAACCGCAAACCCGAGGAACAGCACGGCCGAGGCGTGGAACGCGACCGAGTAGGGCGCGACCGCGCCTTGGGGCAGGACGTAGCGCGCGAACGTGAGCACGATCGCGGGCAGCGCGAGGACGACCGCGACCCGCCGCTCCCAGCGAAAGCCGAACACCGCGAACAGCACCCCGATCGCCGCCGCCGCGACTGCGAGGTCGTAGGCGAGGCGCGTGGCGATGCTCTCTCGCGCCACCAGCGGCTGCGTGATCACCACCAGAAGCAGCGCCGCGAGCAGCAGCAAGTGCTTGTGCGCGCGCAGTCGCGCCACGGTCCGGCGCCGCGCGCTACTGCACGATCTGGTTCAGCAGCTTCTGCGACTCGGCCTGGTACTGCGCCTCGGTGATGAGGCCCTGGCTCTGCAGCGACTTGAGCTCCTTCAACTTCGCGACCGCCGCGGCCTGGGCCGGGTTCACCGCCGGCGCGGGCGCCGGGGGCGCCTGGATGGTCTCGGTGACGTGCACCGTCGGCACCGGCGGCGGGTAGGTCGCGGGCACCGGCGCCGAGTAGTACGGCGCCGGCGGATGGTAGTAGGCCGAAGCGGCCGCGGCGCCTGCCGCCGCGGCGCCGCCCCACACGACCGTGCGGTACGCGGTGCGCCGCGCCACGCCGGCGAACGACAGCGGCGTGAACGGCAGCCCGATGATGTCGATGAAGAGCGACGCGGGCCCCATCCCGGGCCTCGGCAGCGTGCCCGAGATCACGGTGATGTCGTAGGTGAGGTCGTTGCCGCTCACGCGCGGGTTGCGCAGCGTGACGACGACGTCGGCGAGCTCGTCCTTGCCCTTCTCGAACACCGACAGCGTGGCGTTGGGCGGATCCTTGAGGAAGCTGTCGGGGCCGGCCTTCCAGAACTGCAGGTACTCGTCGGTGCGGTAGTGGCCGGCGATGCGCACCGGGCGATCGGAGAAGAAGAGCGTGGTCGGGCTGAAGTTCTTCAGCGTGAGCGTCTTCCCGCCCGCACCGACCTCCACGCTCGCCGCGTTCTGGACGAAGAGCAGCTGGGCCATCACCGGCGCGGCGGCGGGGACTTCCACTGCGAGCGCAGCCGGCGCCACAAGTGCCGCCGCGGCGACGGCCGATACGGCGGCGAGGATTGCACGAAGGAACGGTTGCATGGCGATCTCCTGATGGGGCCCGCGACGTCAGTGCAGGTCCGGGTCCTTGAAGAACTTGGTGCCCGAGAGGGTGAGCGAGGCCGAGAGGCCGGTGTCGGTGAGCTGGTAGAGGTACACGCCCGGCGACACCGACACCGCGCCGGTGAACGTGCCGCCGCGCTCGGCGACCATCGCCGAGAGCGCCGCCTGCCCGCCGAAATCCCAGCCCTGGCTGACGAAATCGCGCAGCGCGTTCTGCGTCTCGAACACGAAGATCAGCCGGTCCTTCGAGGCGCCGAACCCGAGCCCCGCCTGGACCTTGACCATCTTCATGAAGATGTCGCGGTGCGTCCGGTTGTTCACCACGACGCCGCTGCCGGTGCCGCCGCCGGCGAACAGGATCTTGATTCCGAAGGCGCTGAACACGCCGAAGCCTGCGGCGTGGTCGATCGCGGAACGGGCCCCCGGCGCCACCTCGTAAAGGGACGAGAGCGCGTCGCGCGCCATCTCGCGGACCTGCTGGCGCTTCTGGATGAGCGCCGCCTCGTCCTGGGCGGCGGCGGGCAGCGCGAACGTGAGGGCAGCGAAGACCGCGAGCGCCAGTCGGAAGAACATGGTCAGTCCTCTTTCAGTGTTCTCGATGCGGCGCGCCTACAGCACCGACTCGGCGGCATGAACTGGAGCCAGAGCACCGCAAGACGCGGCATCCGCCCCTCCTAGCGCCAATAGACCGCCCGCCGGTAGGCCGTCCGCCGCGCCACCCCGGCGTACGAGACGGGCGTCAGCGGCATGCCGATGATGTCGATGAAGAGCGACACCGGTCCGCCCTTGGCCGGCATCGTCCCCTCGAGGATCTTCACGTCGTAGGTCAGATCCTTCCCTTTGAGGACCGGGTTCGCGAGCGTCACGACGATGTCGGCGACCGCCTTGTCCTTCTCCAGGATCGACAGGTTCGCGTTCGGGTTGTCCTTCGCGAAGCTGTCCTTGCCCTCGCTCCAGAACGGCACGAAGACGCGCGTGGGCATGTTGCCGGCGATGCGCTCGGGCCGGTCGGTGAAGAAGATGGTGACGGGGCTGATGCCCTTCATCGTCAGCTTGCCCTTCACCTTGTCGAAGGTCATCGACTCGGCGTTCTGCACGAACAGGAAGTCGGCCTCCTTGGCCTGCGCGAGCGCGGTTCTGAGCGGGCCTGCCGAGGCGACGATCGCCGCAGCGGTGAGGAAGGCGCGCCGGGTGGTCATGATGCGTCTCCTTGCCGGTTCGGGCTCAGCCGCCGATGACCGGATGGATCACCAGCTCGGCGCGGCCGTCCTCCCACGTGCTGCGGGGATTGCCGGTCGCGGTCACGAGGATGGCCGGCACGCCCATGCCGAGGAGTTGGACGCGGACCGCTTCGGCGCGCTGCTGCGAGAGCGACTCGCGCGCGGCCAGGCTGCCCCCCTTGTCCGGGTGGCCGATCACGGTGATGGTGATCTTTCCGTAGGTGCGCGCGACCGACGCGACCTTCTGCAGCGCGCCGAGGAACGCGGGGTTGACGACCGCGGAGCCGGGCGCGAAGCGCGTGTTGCCGGTCATGTTGACCAGCACCGCCTGGTTCTTGAGCAGCTCGACGCTCGCGTGGCCGGCGTTCACCTCGGGCGCGAGCACCTGCGCGAGGTTCTGCTTCTGCGAGTCCATGTGATGGCCGATCAGGCCGCCGGCGAGCGCGCCGCCCGCCGCCCCGATCAGGATGCCGACGGCCGGATCGGCGTGATCGACGAGGCCGCCGATCAGCGCGCCGGTCGCGCCGCCGAAGAGCGCTCCCTTGCCGGTGTCGGTGCCCATCACGCCGCCGCCCTGGCCGGCGCAGCCCGCGAGGACGGCCGCGGCCAGCGCGGCCGCGGCGAGTCGTCCGGAAATGGATGTCTTCATCGCGTTTCCTTTCATTGCACGAGCTGGTTGAGCACCTGCTGCGAGGCCTTCTGGTACTGCGCCTGCGTGATCAGACCTTCGCTCAGGAGCGATTTGAGCTGCTCGAGCTTCTGCGTCGCGGCGGGCTGCGCCGTCGGCGCCGCCGGCGGCGCGGTCACCTGCACGTTCACCGACGGCGCGGGCGGCGGGGGCGCTGCGGCGCGCGCGGCCGCGGCCGAGGCTTCGGCGCTCGCGGTCGCCGCGCCTGCGGCGGCCACCGTCGCCGTCGTCCCGATGATCGCCACGCGCCGGATGTTCCGCCGCCAGAAGCCGAGGACGTCGATGAACAGCACCGCGTCGCCCGCCGACTGCGGCACCGTGCCCTCGATGACCGTGATGTCGTAGATCAGGTCCTTGCCCTGCACGCGCGGGTTCTTGAGATTGATGACCGCGTTCTGCAGGTCGGCCTTGCCGACCTCGAGCATCGAGAGCGTCGCGTTCGGCGGGTTCTTCGCGAAGCTGTCCGGGCCCTCGCTCCACAGCGGGATGAACTCGTCGCGCGTGTGGTAGTGGCCGGCCATGCGCACCGGGCGGTCGGTGAAGAAGAGCGTCGAGCGCCCGATGTTCTTCATCCGCAGCGTGCCCTTCGCCTTGTCGTACTCGATGCCGGTCGAGTTCTGCACGAACAGCAGCTCGACCTTCTGCTGGGACACCGAAACGGCCGGCTTGGCCGCAGGCTTGGCCGGTGCCTGGGCGAAGGCGGCCTGCGGGAGGGTGATCAGCACGGCGAGCGCGACGGCGATCAGGCGTCGGACGCGAAGCGGGGAATGGGGCATGGCGTTCTCCGGTTGAACTCAGGGCTGCGCCGAGACGTACACGAGGTTGTTGCCCTGGAACGCGGCGCGGTAATACACGCCGGGGGCGCAATTGAAGTACTCGACTCCGCCGATGGGCGTCGACACGCAGCCCGCGGGCAGCGCCGATACGACGGTGCCGATCGGCACCGGGCCCGCGGGTGCGGGCGCCGGCGGCGGCGGCGGGGGCTTCGGCTGCGCGGCGGCAGCGCTCGCGGCGGCGGCGCCCGCCGCCGCGGTCGGCGCCACCGCGGCTTCGGTGTACACGACGCGGCGAGTCGTGCGCCGCGCAACGCCCGCGTAGCTCATCGGCGCCGCTCCATCACTTCTTCAATCCTTCTTCTGCATGGCCGCCTCGAGCTTCTTGACGTCGGCGGGCGAGAGCTGCGGCCGGTCGATCTTGACCGTCAGCTTGTTGAGCTTGGCGGTCAGCGCGAACGGCGGCTTGTAGTCGGCGTCGTTCACGCCGGTGAGCGTGTCGGACCCGACGTCGAAGCTCTCGTCCCACTGCAGGATCATCGGCAGGGTGCGCTCCATCTTCTTCGTGTCGACGACCTTGCCGTCGACCTTGAGCGTCCCCACGCCCGGCCGGCCGACGCCGCTGAAGTCGTTGAAGGCGAGCGTGCCGGCGCCCAGCCCGTCGTACTTGAACTCGAACTCGATCGTGTGCCGCCCCGGCGTCAGCGCGTCCGGTCCTTCCCACTTCAGGCGCTCGAGATCCACCATGTTCCACAGCCACACCGGCTTGCCCTTCAGCAGGTAGAAGCCGTAGCCGGCGAACCGCCCGCCGGAAGTCACGATCATCCCCTCGGCGCCACCCTGCGGCACCTCGATGTCGGCTGTGAACGTGTACGACGCGTTCAGGATGAATGGCGAGTCGCCCTGCGGCAGGCCCACCATCGGTCGCGTGTAGACGAACTCGGTCCGGCCCGCGGTGATGTTCGGCCGCGGCGCGACGATCCGCGCCGCCACCGACGCGTCGAGCGGGAACACCTGGTGCTTCCTCGCCTCCGCGATGAACATCTGCTTCATTTCCTTCACCTTCTGCGGGTGCTTCGCTGCGAGGTCGGTCGTCTGGCTGAAGTCGGTGTTCAGGTTGTAGAGCTCGAGCACCTGGTTGTTCAGCGGATCCGGGTTCGCGGGCCCGAACGCCTCCCAGGGCGCGCGGTTGACCTTGGTGCTCAGGAACCAGCCGTCGTGGTACAGCGCCCACTGGCCCATCATCTCGAAGTACTGGGTCCGGTGCCGCGACGGCGCCTTGGCGTTCTTCGCGTCGAACGTGTACGCGAAGCTGGTGCCTTCGATCGGCGCCTGCTTGATGCCGTCCACGACCTGGGGCGCGCGGATGCCCGCGGCCTCGAGGATCGTCGGCACGACGTCGATCACGTGGACGAACTGCTCGCGCAAGGCCCCCTTGTCCTTGATGCGCGCCGGCCACGACACCACCATGTTCTGGTTGATGCCGCCGAGCGCGGAGGCGTTCTGCTTGAACCACGAGAACGGCGTGTCGAAGGCCCACGACCAGCCGGCCGACATGTGGTTGTAGGTCCGGTCGGTGCCCCAGACGTCGTAGAACTTAAGCTGCACCTCGGCCGGCAGCTTGTTGAGGCCGTTGAAGAACGCGACCTCGTTCGGCGTGCCGAGCGGTCCGCCCTCGGCGCTGGTGCCGTTGTCGCCGTTGATGTAGATGACGAGCGTGTTCTCGAGCCTGCCGAGGTCCTGGAAGTGCTGGATCACTCGCCCGATCTCGTGATCGCTGTAGGCGGCGTAGGCGGCGAAGATCTCGACCTGACGGATGAAGAGCTTCTTCTCGTCGGCCGAGAGCTCGTCCCAGGGCTTGAGCAGTTCCTTCGGCCACGGCGCGAGCTTCGTGTCCTTCGGGATGACGCCGAGCCGCTTCTGGTTCTCGAAGATGCGCTCGCGCAGCTTTTCGTAGCCGTCATCGAAGAGCTTCATCGCGCGGATCTTCTCCACCCACTCCTTGGTCGGGTGGTGCGGCGCGTGCGTGGCGCCGGGCGCGTACTTGATGAAGACCGGCTTGGACGGATCGATCTGATGCATCCGCGTCATGTAGTCGATCGCGTCGTCGGCCATCGCGGTGACCAGGTTCCAGGTGCCTTCCGGTTTCCCCTCGAACGGGTAGATCTGCGTCGTGTTGCGGAAGAGGTTCGGCTGCCACTGGTTGGCGTCGCCGCCGACGAAGCCGTAGAAGTACTCGAAGCCCATGCCGGTCGGCCACTGGTCGAACGGCCCGACCTGGCTCGCCGCAAACGCCGGAACGTTGTGGTCCTTGCCGAACCACGAGGTCGCGTAGCCGTTGTCGAGCAGGATCCGCCCGATCGTCGCCTTGTCCCGCGCGATGATGCTGTTGTAGCCGGGGAAGCCGGTCGACTGCTCGGAGATCACGCCGAAGCCGGCCGAGTGGTGGTTGCGCCCGGTGATCAGCGCGGCCCGCGTGGGCGAGCACAGCGCGGTGGAGAAGACGCGGTTGTAGCGCAGGCCTTCCTGCGCGAGCCGGTCCATCGACGGCGTCGGGATCACCCCGCCGAAGGTGCTCGGGACGCCGAAGCCGGCGTCGTCGGTGATGATCAGCAGCACGTTGGGCGCGCTCTTCGGCGGCACCACACGCGGCGCCCACCAGTACTTCGACCGCAGCGCGTCGTCCTTGATCACGCCACCGAACTTCGGATCCGGTGGCGGGAGCTGGTTCCCCGGGATGGTCGACCTGGCGCTCGCCGACCCGAGCGTGCCGGTGACCACCGGCTGGTTCTGCGCAGCCGACCCGCCCGGCTGCTGCGCCGTCGCTGCGGCCGCCCAGAGGGCGGAGAAAATGAAGACGAGGGTCCTTGCCGTCTTTGCGATCGTCATGTCACTGGACTCCATGTTTCGGCTACGGTCAGTTGCGGCGCTCAGTTGAGTTCCCTCAGTTGAGTTCTTTATCCTTCCAGTACTTCGTGCCGGCGACCGCGCCGCCCGCCTGCAGGCCGTTCTTGGTCAGCGTGTAGAACAGCCCGTCGGCGATCACCTGCTCGCCCGACACGCCGCCCGCCGTCTTGCCCGCGGCGCCGGCCCCGGCACCGCCCCCGCCCGCGAACTCCCACCCCTTGTTGACGAAGTTCTCCAGCGCCTGCTGGGTCTTGAAGATGATCAGCGTCTCGTACTCGCCCCCGCCCACCTGCAGCCCCGCGCTCACCTGCGCCATGTCCATGTAGGTGTCGTGCTTGGTCTTGGCGTTGTGCGCGAGCCCTTTTCCGCCCGAGCCGCCGAGCAGGAAAGTGAACCCGTAGCTGGTGAACACCGCGTAGCCCGGCGCCTTGGCGACCTCCGCCTTGAGCTTGGGCTCGGCCTTGTAGAAGCGCTCGAGCGAGCTCTGCGCGACCTTCTTGATCTCGGACTGCTTCTTGGCCTTCTCGGATTGGGCGAGCGCGGTGCCGGCAGCGAGCGAGAGCGAGATCGCGGCGGCGGTGAGGAGCTGGACGAGTTTCATGAACGGTCTTCCTTGCGGTGGGGAGGTGTCGAACCAAGCAAACCAACGATGCTAGCGTTGCGGGCCGGGCCGATATTGATGCGCGTCAATCGCGCCCGAAGCGCACTGCGCTGGTGCACGCTGCAACTCATCCGCGCGCCCGCCCGATCGCCTCGAGCAGGGCCGCCTTGTCGAACGGCTTGTAGAGCACCGCCACCGGCGCGAGCGCGGCGAGCGGCTCGCTCACTTCGGCAGCCTCGAGCGCGGTAATGAAGATCGTGGGAAGGTCACGGCCCGCCTCAGTGAGAGTGCGCTTGAACTCGATGCCGCCGACCCCGGGCAGGTCGACGTCGAGCACGAGGCACGCGTCGCGCTCGGGGACGCCGCGCGCGAGCAGCGCCTCGATCGAACCGAACGACTCCACCTCGAATCCGGCTATCCGGACCGTGCGCGCGAGCGCGCGCCGGAGCGATTCGTCGTCGTCCACGATGAGCACGTGCAGTCCCGGGGGTCGCGGCGCCAGCACCGCGCGAGTATTCGCCGCGCCGGCCGGTGCGGAAATACGACCTTGGTCTTACGGGATTGCGCCGGCGAGCGCCGGCGCGGTTAGCCGGGAGGCGGGGCGCGCGGCGCGCCGATCCGCTCGGCCATCCGCACGAGGTCGGCGACCGAGGATGCCGCGAGCTTCTCCATCACGCGGCCGCGGTGGATCTTCACCGTCTTCTCCGCGATGCCGAGGCGGTCGGCCACGACCTTGTTCAGGAGCCCCGCGGCCACGAGCGCGAACACCTCGCGCTCGCGCGCGGTCAGCGACGCGTAGCGCGACCGGAGCGCAGCGCCCTCCGCGCGCGCGCTCGTGCGCTCGCGGCTTCGGGCGAGCGCGTCGGCGACCGCCGGGAGCAGCTCGTCCCTGGTGAACGGCTTGGCGAGGAAGCCGACCGCGCCCGCCTTCATCGCGTGCACCGTCGTGGGGACGTCGCCGTGGCCGCTGATGAAGACGATCGGGAGATCGCCCCCGGCCTGCGCGAGCGAGGCCTGCAGGTCGAGCCCGCTCAGCCCCGGCATGCGCACGTCGCTCACGATGCAGGCAGCGCCCTCGTGCGCGGGGCAATCGAGGTAGGCCTGCGCCGAGTCGAACGTCTCGACCCGATAGCCGGCGCCCTGGAGCTGACGCTCCAGCGCGCGGCGCATCGAAGGGTCGTCGTCGATCACGAACACGGTGCCGGTTTCGCGCCGCCGCGCGACGGCCACCCGCGCCGCTCGCGCTTCCCCGGGCGGCCGCAACGGCAGCACGACCCGGAACGTCGTGCCCGCTCCGGGCGCCGAACGCACCGTGAGCGTGCCGCCGTGCGACGAGACGATCGTCCGGCTGATCGCGAGGCCGAGCCCCATGCCGCGCGGCTTGGTGGTGAAGAAGGGCTCGAACACGCGCGCGAGCGTCGCCTCGTCCATGCCGGGCCCGGAGTCGGCCACCTCGACGACCACACCGGTCCCCGACGGGTGCGCGCGCACGGCGACGCGGCGGGTGCCGCGCGCTGCCGTCGCGACGGCGTCCAACGCGTTGAGCAGGAGGTTGACCAGCACCTGCTGGAGCTGGACGCGGTCGCCCACGAGCTTCGGCAGGGCCGCGGCCTCGTCCAGGGCGACCTCGACCCCGCGTTCGGCGGCCTCGCTCCCGACCAGGCGTAGCACCTCGCCGAGCAGCGCGGCGAAGTCGAGCTCGGTCCGCTCCACCTCGCCGCGGCGCAGGAACCGCCGCAGCTGCTGAATCAGCTCGCCGGCGCGCCGGTCGTCGGCGACGATGTCGTCGATCGTCGCGCGCAGCTCGGCGAGGTTCGGCGCGGGCGCGGCGGCGAGCTCGGCGGCGGACTCCGCGTTCGCCAGGCTCGCGGCGAGCGGCTGGGTGAGCTCGTGCACGAGCGAGGCCGCGAAGACGCCCATCGTGCCGACCCGCACGGCGTGCGCGGCCTGCGCCTGCGCCTCCAGCGCGCGGCGCTCCGCGGCCTGGCGCGCGAGCACGCTGACGAGCACCTCTCCGTACAGCCGGGCGCGCGGCACCAGCGCGTCGGGCCACTCGCGCTCCTCGCGGGTCGTCGCGAACGCGAGCGCGCCCACGACCTCCTCCGCCGCCGACAGCGGCACGTTCACGGCGGCGCGAATCCCGAGCGAACGCAGGCCGGGCAGGTCCGACGCGGCCTCGGGGGGAAGGTCCCGGTGGCTCGCGAAGCGCACGACGTTGCCGCGCACGAGCTCGCCGCTCGCCCAGGGCGTGACACTCGCGCCCACCGTGTCGGGCGGCCTCGGTGCGCCCTCGGCGATCCACCGATGCGTCTTGACGAACTCGGCTTCGCTGCCCACCCGGCGCCAGAGCGTCGCGCGCTCGGCCCCGAAGACGCGCGCCATCGCCGCAAGGCCCGCCTCGATCACCCGGTCCACCTCCGCGGGCGGGCTGGTGAGCAGCTCGGCCAGGACCCGCGCCACCGTGCGCTCGAACTCGACGGCGGCGTCGAGCGCTTCCTGCGCGCGCTTGTGGTCGAGCGCGTTGGCGAACACGTCCGCGAGCGCCTGGACGCGCTCGACGAGCGCTTCCGGCCAGTCGCGCGCGCGCCGCAGGCAGCCGAAGGCGAGAGCGCCGCCGACCTGCCCGCCCACCGCCATCGGCACGGTCAGATTCGATCGCACGCCGGCGCGCCCGAAAGACGCCTGGTCGACCGCGGCCTCGGACGGCAGATCCTCGATGCGCGGAATCACCACGGCGGCGCCTGCGCGCAGCCGCCCCATCGCCCAGGGATACAGCTCCCCGACTGCTTTCGGCGGCACCCTCGGCACGTCCTCCATCGCCCACGAGTGGGTGATGTCGGCCGCGGCGTCGCGCGCCGAGAACCGGATCAGCTGGCTGCGGTCGACGTCGAGCAGCAGCACGATCCGGTGCAGCGCGTCGGTGATCGCGTCGTCCACCTCGGCGGCAGGGAGGTTGATGAAACGCGCGGACAGTTCCGCGAGCAGCCGCTCGAACTGGGAGAGCTCCTGGACTGCGGAGAGAGGCAGGGCGGACTGGGTCGGGGCGCGCAGAACGGCTATCCTTCGAGACCGGGGAACGAACGACGACATGACATGCACGTCAGCCGGGTATTATGCCTGTTGATTGTTTCAGCGGCGGTGGCGGCGGCTGCGTCCGCCCACGCGCAGGCCGGGTCGAAGCACCCGCTGCGGCTCATCGTGCCGCTGCCGTCGGGCAGCACGTCCGACGTCGTCGCGCGACTGATCGCGGAACGCCTCAGCGCCGGCGGCGGGCCGCCGGTGGTGGTCGACAACCGGCCCGGCGCGAGCGGGCGCATCGCGGTCGCGGCGCTGAAGTCGGCCGCGGCCGACGGCCGCACGCTCCTCTTCGCACCGCTGGCGGTGCCGGTGATCGTACCGCTGGTCTTCAAGGACGCGGGCTTCGATCCGTCGAAGGACCTGGCGCCAGTCGCGCAGATCTCGACGTTCGAATACGCGCTCGCGGTGGCGGCGCGCCACCCGGCGCGCGACCTCGCCGAATTCATCGCGTGGGCCAGGGCAAACCCGAAACAGGCGAACTTCGGAACTGCGGGCGCAGGCAGCGTGCCGCACTTCCTCGGCATGACGCTCGGACGCGCGGCCGGAATCGAGCTGACCCATGTCGCCTACCGGGGCGCGGCTGCGGTCGACGCCGATCTGATGGGCGGCCAGATCGCCGCCGGGGTCAGCGCGCTCTCCGACTTCGTCCCGCTTTACCGCACAGAGAAGGTGCGCATCCTGGCGATCGCGAGCGGGCGCCGCTCTCCCATCGTCCCGGAGGTGCCGACGTTCCGGGAGCAGGGCTATTCGTCAGTGGAAGCAACCGGCTGGCAAGGCGTGTTCGTGCCGGGGCTCACGCCGCAGCCGGTGATCGAGCGGCTGTCGGGCGCGATCGTCGATGCGCTGCGCGCGCCGGCGCTGCGGGAGAAGCTGCTGGGCCTCGGCATCGAGCCGACCGGGACGACGCCCGACGAGCTCGCCGCGATCATGGCCGCCGACACCGAGCGCTGGCGGAAGCTCATCCAGTCGACCGGGTTCACGCCCGAATAGCGGCCCCGGCGCGCGTCACTTTCCGAGCACGGCGAGCGCGTCGCGCAGCGGCGCGCCCGACACCGCAATCAGCCCGTCGAATGGCAGGCTCATCTCCTCGATCAGAACGATCGACGTCGACACGGCCAGGGCGCCGACCAGCAGCGCGGCGAGCACGGTTCCGTTGCGCGGCGCGAACAGGCCGAAGCTGAGGAACATCGCGGCGAGCCACGATACCAGCACCACGAGGAACGCCGTCGGGGTCGAGGTGGCCGCGGCCTCGAAGCCGGCCCAGCGCGACTGCGCGAGATCCTGGAGCGCCTGCTCGGCGCGCGCCTTTAGCGCGCGCTGGTCGTCGTCGCCCGGCGTCAGCGTGCGCAGCGTGGCGGCGAACTGCTGCATCGCCCCGTCGTCGCTCAGGGCGCTCGCCGCCGAGCCGGTCCGCTCGCCGCGCGGGAAGAGTCGGTCAATGCGTGCGGCATAGGCGCCGCGCAGCACGTCCCGGGCTTCCTTCGCGCCCGGCCCGTATTGCGCCAGCAGCCGGTCGATGACGATGATCTTCGCCGCCGTCTGCTTCAACCCGTCGTTGACCGCGTCGAACGAACTCTTCGCCGAGGCGACGAGCAGTCCGAGCACCAGCGCCGACAGGGTCGCCATCAGCCCGGTCACCAGCTTCACAACGTCTTTCGAGTCGTCGCGCAGGTGGTGCCCGGGAAGCACCGCCTGCAGCGCGAGCCCGGCGAACGCGCCGCCGAGGACGCATGCGAACGTGATCAGCCCCACCCACCATGCGCTCATCGACCGGCCTCCTCGTTTACCTGCACTTGCCGTCCCCTCCCTGCCGGCACTGCGACAGCGACGCGACGAACCGTGTGAATACCGGCGACTCGCGCAGCACCTGTGCGGCCGCGGCGCGCACGCGGTCGACCGCCTCGTCCGGGAGCGCGAGCGTCGTCGGCAGGGTTTGCAGGTACTCGCGCAGCGCCGGGTCCGCCACGCGCTCGAAGCTCACGTCGACGATCGAGAACTCGACCGGCGGCAGGGCGTCGCCGGCCTTCGCGTCCGCGTCCAGCCGGGCCTGCAACTGCCACTTCGTGACCAGATCCTGGAGCGCCGCGATCGCTTCGGTCGAGTAGTGGTTGATCGGCACGCTGATCGACTGCGCGAGCAGCCCGAAGGCGCCCGGGCCGTAAGGCACCTTGTCCCAGTCGAACCGCGGCGCCGACCGGGCGTTCACGATGACGACGGCGACGCGCCGCACCCGGTCGACGCCGGCGGCGGCGCGGTAGCGCGGGCTCGTCATGAGCTCCTGCAGCATCTCCACCGGGCCGAACAGGGCGAGGTTGTCCGAGAGGCCGCCGTCGACGAGGTGGAGGTACGGCCGCGCCGCGCCGTCGCGCAGGCGCTCCATCTCCCGGAGCCGCAGCAGCAGGCGGTTGCCGGCGGGAAGGGGATCGGGGCGGTCGAGCGTATCGGCGACCCAGCCGGGCGGGCTGTAGCCGCAGCTGCCGCCGCGGTTGTCGAGCGTCACCGGCGAGAGGACGATCGGGACCGCGGACGACGCGGCCGCGGCGCGCGACAGGCGGAACTTGCCGAGGTCGCCGCAGATGACGTCGAACTCGAGCTGCGAGAAATCGAACCGCGTCCCGGTGGAGACGTCGGTCGCGCCGACGATGGCCGTGGGCGTGGGCTTGCCCGCGAGGTCGGCGAAGGTGGCGCGGTGGAACAGGATCTCGTCGTAGTACTCCTCGGCGAGCTCGGAGCGCCCGAAACCCTGCGAGAGGACGCGCGGCCAGGTGAGCGGGTCGAACAGCCGGCGCAGCAGGTCGCCCTCGACGTCGCGCTTCAGAAACGTGCGATCGTAGTCCTCGAAGAGGCGCTCGCCGTACAGCGCGTAGGCGAGCGCGGTGAAACTGCCGCCCGAAGTGCCGGTGATGACGTCGACCTCCGCCAGCACCGGACGCTCGCCCCGCGGCGACGGCGCCGTCGTGCGGCGCAGCTCCTCGAGCACGCCGTAGGAGAACGCCGCCGCGCGCGTGCCGCCGCCGGAGAAGGTCAGGATGAGCAGCGTCTCCGGATCGTTCTCCGGCAGCGCGATGCGCGTATTCCAGCGGTAGCCGCCGTCCGGTTCGTACTTCGCGAGCTCCGGCGTGACCGGGCGGACCGCGCAGCCGCCGAGCGCGAGGCCGGCCACCGCCGCGAGGAGCCAGAGATTCCGGCGCGCCGCCAGCCTGCGCAGTGAGCGTGCGAATCGCCGCCAGCGCATCACTTCCCGAGCACCGACAGCGCCTGGCGCATCGGCTCGACCGAGAGCGCGATCGCGCCGCCGAGCGGATCCCCCAACTCCTCGATCAAGACGATCGCCATGGCCACCGCGAGCGCGCCGATCGCCAGCGCGGCGATCGCTGTGGCGTTGCGGGGGGCGAACAGGCCGAAGCCCGCGAACATCGCGGTGAGCCACGACACGAGCACCAGAAGGAACGCGTGCGGTGTCGAGCTGCGCGCGTGTTCGAAGCCGAGCCAGCGCACCTGGGCGAGATCCAGCAAGTGCTGCTCGGCGTGCGCCTTCAGCGCGCGCTGCGCGTCGTCGGCCGGCGCGAGCGTGTGCAGCTTCACGGCGAGCGCCTGCGCCAGACTGTCGTCGCGCAGGTAACCCGCCGCGTCGGCGGTCCGGGCGCCCTCCGGGAAGAGCCGGTCGGCCTGCGCCGCGTAAGTGGCACGCAGCGTCTCGCGCACTTCCATCGCGGCGGGCCCGTAGTTCGCCAGGGCGCGGTCGATCAGGATGACCTTCGCCGCCGCATGCTTGAACGTCTCGGTGACCGCGTCGAACGAGCTCTTCGCGGAGGCGACCAGGAGCCCCAGCACCAGCGCCGAAAGCGTCGCCATGAGCCCCGTCACCACTTTGACGACGTCTTTCGAGTCGTCGCTCAAGTGATGTTCGGGCAGCATTCGGCGCAGGCCGATGCCGGCGAACGCGCCTCCCAGCACGCACACGAACGTGATCAGTCCGACCCCCCATGCGTTCATCGACCGTCCTCCTTGTTCACGCGCAGTTATCGTCCCGCTTCGAGCTGCTGCGCGAGGCGCGCGTAATCGCGGTTCTCCGGCTCCAGCTCGCGGAGCAGCCGCGCACGCTCGCGCGCCCGCACCGCGTCGCCGCCGGCACGCTCGTAGGTCGCGAGCGCGAACAGGATCTCGCGGTCGTAGGGGTGGCGCGCGAGCGCCGAGCGCAGCACCTTCATCGCCTCGGCGCGCTTGCCCGTGTCGTACAGCGCGACGCCGTACACGTAGGCGAACCGGGCGTCCTCCGGCGCGAGCTTCGCGGCCGTCGCGAGCTCGGCGAGCGCCGCGTCCGTCCGCTTCTGCCGCACCAGCGCGAGCCCGAGCGCGTGCCGCACCGGCGCCGACCGCGGAGAGCGCTTGAGCGCCTCGCGCAGCGTGCGCTCCGCCTCGTCCTCGCGCGCCACGGCGCGGTAGAGGTCGGCGAGGTTGAGCGCCGCCTGGACATAGGTCGGGTCGAGCGCGAGCGCCTTGCGGTAGGCGGCCACCGCCTCCGCGTCGCGGCCGCGCGTCGCCTCGAGCGTGCCGAGCGCGGTCTGGGCCTCCGGCCGGTCGGCGTTGAAGCGCTGCGCCGCGACATACTCGTCGAGCGCCGAGGCGAACCGCGCCCGGTCGTCGGCCGAGAGCCTCGCCTCCGTCTCCCCCGCGAGCTCGCGCGCCGCGTCCATCCGCACCAGGCGCGCCGGATCGGCGAGCAGGCGCGCGAGAAGCTGCACGCGCGTCGCCGCGTCCACGCCGGCGAGCGCGTTCACCGCGGCGGACCGGACGATCGGATCCGGATCGTTCAGCGCGTTGCGCGTCGTCGGCAGGGTCGCCTGGCTCGGGAACCGGCCGAGCCGCTGCAGCGCGCTCGCGCGGACGATCGCGGGCTGCGCAGGGTCGTCGGCGATGCGGATCAGCGCGCCCTGCGCACCCGGTGCGCCGCGGTCCGCGGCGTCGAAGCCCTCGGCGAAGGTCTGAAAGCCCGTCTTCGGCTGCGGGAACCACCGCTTGATCGCGTCCGCGGCCCATTGCGCCGGCTGCTTCGAATGGCACTGGTTGCACGCGTTCGGCACGCCGAGCGCCACCGTGCGGTCGGGCCGCGGAATCCGGAAGCTGTGATCGTGCCGCGGGTCGACGACCATGTAGGTCGCCGTGGGCATGTGGCACGCCGCGCATTCGGCGCCCTTCGAGCCGGCCGGGTGGTGCGTGTGCGAGCCGGCGTCGTACTTCGCCGGCGCGTGGCACTGCGCGCAGGCGGCGTTGCCGGGCGCGCGCACCTTGGCCGAATGCGGGTCGTGGCAGTCCGAGCACGTGACGCCCCGCGCGTGCATCCGGCTCTGCAGGAACGAGCCGTAGGTGTAGACCTCGTCGCGCTGCTGGCCGTCGACGTGGTAGAGGCCGGGCTCGATCAGTGCGGCGCGGAACGCGTCGGCGAAAGGCTGCCCCGGGCGCCAGTCGTCGGAGAACTGCCCGCGCCGAGCGTGGCAGCGCGCGCACGTCTCGATCTCGCGGTTCGACTCGCGCGGCTGCGAGCGCGCGGCGTTGCCGGTCGCGGCGTCGATCGCCCATGCCGCGCCCCGACGCTCGTCGAGCGCCACCGTGAGGCCCTTCCCGCTCTCGTGGCGCGTCCCGTCGGCCGTCTTCTTCGCCCAGGCGACGTGGTTCGACCCCGGCCCGTGGCAGGCCTCGCACCCGACGTTCAGGTCCGTCCAGGTGGTCTTGAAGGTCGCGGTCTGCTCGTCGTAGCCCTTGCGCAGGTTGGTGGAGTGGCAATCCGCGCACTGGTAGTTCCAGTTCTGGTCGATGCCGGTCCAGTGCAGCGGATCCCCGGACTTGGGCCTGCGGTCGGGATAGAGGTGGAACCAGCGCTGCCCGCCCGCGCCCTTCGGCCGCGTGTCCCACGCCAGCCCGAGCGCCTGCAGGCGGCCGCCGGGAAGCTCGATCAGGTACTGCTGGAGCGGCTCGACGCCGAACGCGTACTTCACCTCGAAGTCGGCGGGCTTGCCGTCGGGGCCGTCGGTGTTGACGAAGAACTTTCCGTCGCGCCGGAAGAACGTCGAGGTGCTTCCGGCGAAGGTGAACCTGGCGCTTGCGAAGTCCCCGAGCACCGTCTTCTCGGTCGCGGGCTGCATCGCGCGATCGTGCTGGGAGCCCTGCCACGCGCCGTGTTCTTTCGCGTGGCATTCGGCGCAGGCGGCGGTGCCGACGTACGTCGCCGCGGCGGGCGGCGGCGCGGCGGCGGAGACGGGCGCCTGCGGTGGCTTGCGCTCGGTCGCGAGCCGCCAGGCGCCGATGCCGAGGACGACCAGCCCCAGCAGCACCGCCGCCGCGAGCCACGGCGCGCGAGTCCGCCGCGGCGGAGCCGGTTCGGGCGCGGCCGCAGGTGCGGCCGCCGCGGACGGGGTCCGCCGCTGCGACTTGCCGGCGCCCTTGCGCCGCTTCGTCAACGCAGCGCCTGGATCGTCGCCCGGGCGTGGTCGACGTGCGCCTCGGCCTCGGCGACCGCCGCCTCGTTCGTGGCCTGCCGCGCCCAGTACGCCTCGTTCAGCCGGGACTTGCCCTGGAAGACCACGCCGGTGCGCTCCCCGGGCAGCGGCTCGCGGCCGGCCTCGAGCTGCACTTGCGCGTCCCGGAGCCGGCCGCTCCAGACGTTCAGCTCGTTCGATGCCTGGTCGAGCGACTGGATGCGCCGATTGGCCGCGTCGTTGAGCGCCTTGTCGCGCGCCGCGCGCCGCGCGCGGTTCGCCTCCAGCGTCGCCGGACTGACCTGGGGCGCCGGCGCCAGCTCCTCGACGAGGCGCGCCCCGGGAACGGGGGTCTGCGAGTAGGTGACGCGCCCGTTCGGGGACACGTACTTGTAGATCGTCTGCGCGCCGGCTGGCGGCAGCGCGACGGCGGCGAGCGCCGCGGCGACGGCGAGGAGGACCGGCTTCATTCGGGACGCACCTTCTGACGTGGGCAGGGCGATGATAGCCCCGCCCGCGCGCCGCTCAGAACCGGAAGTTCGCCCCGAGCGCAAAGCCGCCGAAGCTCAAGTCCTGGATCAGCTTGTCCTGGCCGCTCTGGTCGTAATAGAGATAGCGATAGTCGAAGAGGATCTCGCCCCACTTGAAAGCGTAGCCCACGCCGGCCGCGCCCTGCCAGGTGAAGAGGCTCGACGCGCCGCCGCCGTCCAGGTAGTAGTTGACGAACCACGGCGTCGCGCCGATCTTCACGCGCCCTTTCGCGCCCACGATTCCCGCCCAGATGTCCTCGGTCTTCTCGACGCTCCCCGCGCGCGAGAAGGTAGCGGTCCCGCCGCCGACCGGATCGGTCACGGTGAGCGTCGCGTTGAGCTGCCAATCGGTCCGCGCCTCCAGATTGAGGAAGCGGAAGCCGCCGAACGCGTCGAGATTCCAGCGCGGGTCCTGGACGGCCGCGTAGCCGCCTACGAGCGTCCACAGCCAGCCGGAGAGCTTGCTCTGCGTGCCCGAGTTCGCGCCCGCCGCGACGTTGATCCGGCCGCGCGGCCCGAGGTTGAAGTCGACGCTCTGCACCGAGCTGTCGTTCTTGCCGAAATCGAGGTAGATGACGTCGGTCGCGACCAGCCAGCGGCCCTTGCGCGCCTCGCCGTTGATCATGAACGCGAAATCGAGGTTGTCGAGGACCGAGCTCTCGCTGACGTCGACGTTCGCGGATCCGCCGTTCGGCGGCGGCGGCCCGTAGTTGAGCGTGCCGTTGACGCTCGGCAGCCAGAAGTACGGCATCACCGAGAACGTCCAGCGGTCGGCCGCCGTTTGCGCTGCGGCGGCAAGCGGTGCGGCGAGCGCCGCGATGGCAAGGAGTGCTCGAGTCTTCATGGTGTCCCCTTCGTTTGAGCGGCGCGGAGTCTACCGCACCGGCCTCGGCAGCATGAACTCAATCGTGGACGATTCCTCCGCGCCCCAGCCGCTACTTCGGGAACATGAGCTGCACCTGGAAGCGCAGCTGCCAGTCCGGACCGTTGTCGGGCGCGACGACGTTCCAATACGCGCCGAGCTGCATGTTCACCGGCAGCCGGCCGAAGTGGAAGATCTTCCCCACGCCGCCGCCGAGCGGCACCGTCCAGCGCTGGCTGCCGCTCGCCTCCCAGTTCGCGGTGATGATCGGCGCACTGTTGAGGTACAGCCCGCCGGCGAAGTTGTAGTTGAGGAACGGCTGGAGCAGGAAGTTGTTGTACTTCGGGTCGTTGCCGCCGCCGACCGACCACACGTTGTTGATCAGCGCGCCGTATACCCAGGGATCGCCTTTCTCGAGGCGTAGCATTACCGCAGTCGGCCCGAGGCCCCAGCGGTCGTTCCCCAGCCGGTCGTTGCTGTTGGTGGGCGCCTGCATGATCGCGCCGGCGCCCCAGATCCAGCCCCGCGCGCTAGCGGGCGACAGGAACCCGCTGAGCTGCAGGTCGCCGAGGCCGGTGGTCGTGCTCTCGCCGGCGGTGAAGCCGGGCTGGGTCACGATCGGCACGATGGTCCGGGTGATCAGGTTCTAGTCCTTGCTGACCGTGAACGGGATCACCGGCTGGATGTTCAGGATGTTCTGCGTGCCGTCCCGCGGGCCGTAGTTGAAGTTGGTGTTGTTCTGGAACGGAACGCTGATCAGGTTCGCGATCGGATTCTGCGCCAGCTTCGCGAGATCCTCGGCGCTCAGCTTCTCCTGCGCGAGCGCCGGCGCCGCCAGGGCGAGCCCCGCCACCACGACTATCCACCGCATTTCTGGTGCCCCTCCCTCGTGAGTCCGCGCACCGCGCGGGCCCGAGTATCGGGTGCGGGGACCGGGCGCAATATAGGACCTTGGTGCTACAGACCCGCTCTAGCGCCGCCCGGTCACCGGGATCGTGAGCACCGGCGCCGTCCCGGCGGTGCCGTCGGGGAGCTGCGCGCTCGCGAGGAGCTGCAGCATCTGGAACCACTGCTTGGAGGCGTCGTCGCCGTCCTCGATGTAGTACCAGCGTCCGCGGTACTGCGCGGCCACTCGGGCGCCCGAGGGCGCGGCGTCCGACGACCGGATCCGGATGCCCCGTCCGGCCGGTCCCGGGGTCGGAAAGCGCGCCGCGCCGGGCGCATCCGGCGGCAGCTCGATCGACGCGGCCGCGAGCCGCATGAGGTCGAGCAGCGACCGCGTCTCGAGGGAGATCGCCCCCGGCGCGGGCGAGCCGACCGAGAGCTGCACCGGGATGACGACGTCGTCGCCCTCGCGATCGGGCCGCCTGATCCCGAGCAGGTCGAGGAGCCGCGCGACTTCGCCGGAGTTTTGCGGCGAGTAGCTATGCAGCACGATCGCGTGCCCGGTCTGCGCGCCGGCGAGCCGCACCCAGTACAGCGTGCCGTGGCGCTGCAGCGCGCCCGCGAGCGCGGTCATCTCCACGAAGCGCGGGTCGACGACGAGCGCCGGCGGATCCGGGAAGTCCGGATTGCGCAGGTTGTTCACGCGCCGCACCACCGCGCGCCACGCCTGCGCGTGCGCGCCCGAGTGCACGCTGTTCAGCATCAGGATCGCCCGCTCGAGCGGCATCTCGGAGGCGAACTGCTTGAGGAGCTGGTCGCCGCCGACCGGGGTGTACGAGATCGTCGGGTTCTGCTCGGTGCTGATCGTGCCGGCGATCGGCACGAGGTTGCCCGCGTAGTTCGAGCTCGGCCCCGCGCCGATATTGACCGTGCCGCTCGCGGTGAACGAGACGTTCGCCGTCACCGACGACACCGCGAGAAAGCCGATGCTGTCCACGAAGCGCAGGCGCACGATGTTCTGCAGCAGCTGCTCGTCGTTGGTCGCCAGGATCGCGTCGTTGTAGGCCGGGCGGCCGGAGCGCACGATCTCCGGGCCGAGCCAGGCGCAGCCCGCCGCCGCCGCGGCGAGCGCAACAGCGGCGATGCGCGCAAGCGCGCCCATGCCGGCTACCGCGCGGCCACCGCAAAGCATGCCGACGAGCCGACCTGGCACACCACGATGTAGGTCTTGCGCAGGCCGCAGCCCTCGACCCCGACGGTGTACTCGGCGCGCTCGAGGCCGCCCCAGACCGCCGGCTGGAGCATGGTGGCGGAGAGCACAGTGCCCGTCGCGTGGGGGCAGCCGATCTCGAACTGCCCGCGCCGCAGCGCGACCTGCAGCGCGGTCGTCCGCTCGGAGGCGAGGATCTGGGCGTCGGTCTGGCAGCCGGCGAGAACGGCGGCCGCGAGGCCGAGCGACAACAGAGAACGTTTCGTCATGTGCGACTCCTCTGAGGCCATGCAGCGCTGCGGGAGCAGTGCGTCGCGACTTCCGCTTTGGTCCCGCTTCGCGCTAGCCGGCGGCGGTCCCGGGATCTCCCGGGGCGGATCATCCGCGCCCGCACGCGCAGCGGTCAAGGCATACCCCACCCGCGCACCGCCCTCCTCTGCGGAAATCCTCGACCAGGCGACGGCCGGGACGGTATAGGACCTTGGTGCTACGGTCCGGCCGCCGCTTCAGCGCGTTGCCGGCAGCGTGACCTGCCCACGCCGGACCTGCTCGCGGAACTTCGCCAGCTCGTCGGCGATCGCCTTTGCGGTGTGCTCGACGTCGCGCCGCGGTGCGCCCTTCTCGAGCACGAACTTCGCCGCTACCACGTAGGGATTGCGCGTCACCGCGCCGCCGGGCAGCCGACTTGGGTCGGTGATCGTGCCGAAGACGAGGAATGCCTGTGTCGGCTGGGCGGAGGCGAGGTCGCTCACGCCCACCTGCACCTCCATCTCGGTCCTGCCGCTGCCGAAGCCGATCACCGCGCGGCGCGCGATCCCGCCGCTCTCCACCTCGGTGAACGCGCCGCGAATGAGCCAGCCGTCGCGCGGCAGCCCGCCGCCCGCGGGCAGCCGCTCGGCGGGAATGCCTCCCGCGTTCAAGTCCTTCACCAGGGACGTGGCCATCTCGTCGACAACCCGCCGGGCGTGCGCCGCCGGATCCTCGCCAGTGAGCTCGCGGAAGAGCCGCGGTCGGCCGAGAAGCCCGGTGCGCGGTTCGGTCGCCTCGGCGTCGAGCGCGAAGTCCTCGACGTAGACGCGCCGCGCCGGCGTCGTGGGCGTCGCTGCGGTCGCGGCCTCACCCTCGACGCGCGCGCCGCCGGTCAGCTTGTTGCCGGCGGTCGGGGCGCAGCCCGACGCGATCGCGATCGATCCGAGCAGCAGCCATGCCAAGCGCAGCTTCATCGCCATCCTCCCGGATCGCACCGGCGCGATCGACGGCCGCGATTCTGCACGCGTTTGCCCGGCCGCGGCGCTTCCCCTATAGTCGCCGGGCCCCGGCCCGAACGAGAAGCGGGCGGGCGCCGCCTCCAGGAGGAGTCCGATGCCTGCTGCCACCCGCGCGCGCCTCGCGTGCGCGATCGCGCTCGTGCTCGTTGCCGGCTGCGGCAAGAAGGAGCCTCCCCCCGTCGCGAAGGGACCGGTCGAGGTCAGCGTCGTGACGGTCGCGCCGCGCGACGTGCCCGCAGTGTTCGAGTACGTCGGCACGACCCAGAGCTCGCGCCAGGTCAACATCCAGGCGCGCGTCAACGGCTTCCTCGACAAGCGCGTCTACACCGAGGGCGCGATCGTGAAGGAGGGGCAGGTGCTCTTCCTCATGGACAAGAAGCCGTTCCAGGCCCAGGTCGACGCGGCGCAGGCGCAGCTTTCCAAGGCGCAGGCCGCGCTGGAGGTCGCCAAGTCGAATCTCGCGCGCGTCAAGCCGCTGGCCGAGGCCGAGGCGCTGTCGCAGAAGGACCTCGACGATGCGAACGGCAACTTCCAGAGCGCGTCGGCCTCGGTCGAGGGCGCGAAGGCGCAGCTCGAGAGCGCGCAGCTCAACCTCTCCTACTGCACGATCACCTCGCCGGTGGCCGGCATCAGCGGCTCCGCGGCGCAGGCCGACGGCACGTATCTCAACCAGTCGAACAGCCAGCTCACCACCGTGGCGGTGCTGTCGCCGATGTGGGTGAACTTCAGCCTGTCGGAGAACGAGGTGCAGGCGTTCCGCGACCAGGTGGCGCGGGGTCTGCTCACGCGCCCGCCGGGGAACAGCTACGTCGTCGAGGTGGTGCTGGTAGACGGCACGGTCTTCCCGCACACCGGCCGCGTGACGTTCACCGATCCGGCGTTCAACACCCAGACGGGGACGTTCCTCATCCGCGCGACGCTGGACAACCCGCAGGGGTTGCTGCGCCCGAACCAGTACGTGCGCGTGCGAGTCGGGGGCGCCACCCGCCCGAATGCGATCCTCGTGCCGCAGCGCGCGGTGCTACAGGGCTCGCGCGGGCACTTCGTCTGGGTCGCGGACAGGGATGGGAAGGCGGAGAACCGCCCGGTGAAGGTCGGCGACTGGGTCGGGAACGACTGGCACATCGTCGAGGGCCTGCACGCGGGCGACCGCGTCGTGGTCGACGGCGGCCTCAAGCTCGCGGCGGGCACGCCGCTCAACGTGAAACCGCTCGCGGCGCCGGGGGCCGCGAGCACGTCGCCGCCCGCGTCCAAGCCCGCCCCGAAGCCCGCCGCGGCGGCGAAATAGGCGCGCGCCCGCGTGTTCTCCCGGTTCTTCATCGAGCGCCCGGTCTTCGCGGCGGTCGTCGCGATCCTGATCACGCTCGCGGGCGCGGTCGCGCTCACCGCGCTGCCGGTGCAGCAGTATCCAGGCATCACCCCGGTGCAGGTCACGGTGCAGGCGACCTACCCGGGCGCCGATTCGCAGACGCTCGCCGACTCGGTCGCCGCGCCGATCGAGGCGCAGATCAACGGCGTCGACAACATGCTCTACATGAGCTCCACGAGCTCGTCCTCCGGCCAGCTCACGCTCACCGTGTTCTTCTCGCTCGACACCGACCCGGACATCGCGCAGGTGCAGGTGCAGAACCGGGTGAACCTGGCGATGCCGCAGCTCCCCTCCGCGGTGACGCAGCTCGGCGTGTCGGTGCAGAAGAAGTCCTCGTCGATCATGATGCTGGTGGCCGTGTTCGCGCAGGGCGGCCGCTACAGCCCCGAGTACGTCGCGAACTACGCGAACGTCTACGTGCTCGACGCGCTCAAGCGCGTGCCGGGCGCCGGCCAGGCGCAGGTGATGGGCGTCGCCGACCAGGCGATGCGCATCTGGATGAACCCCGACCGCATGGCCTCGCTCCAGATCACCACGAGCGACATCCAGAACGCGGTCGCCGCCCAGAACGCGCTCTTCGGCGCCGGCCAGGTCGGCCAGCAGCCGAATGCCGGCCCGGTCGAGCTGACCTTCCCGGTGGTGACGCAGCGGCCCTTCACCGATCCGAAGCAGTACGAGCGGATCATCCTGAAGGCGAGCCAGGACGGCAGCGCGATCGTGCGGGTCGGCGACGTCGCGCGCGCGGAAGTCGGGCTGCGTCAGTACATCGTCGACGGCCGGATCAACAACCAGCCGGCGACCTTCATCGCGGTGTACCAGCAGGCCGGCGCGAACGGACTCGTCGTCTCCGCGGACGTGCGCAAGACCCTCGAGGACATGAAGTCGCGCTTCCCGGCCGGGATCGACTACGCGATCGCGCTCGACACCAACGACTTCGTGCGGCTCTCGATCGAGGAGGTGATCCACACCCTGTTCGAGGCGATCGTGCTGGTGGTGCTGGTCGTCTACCTCTTCCTGCAGAGCCTGCGCACCACGCTCATCTGCGCGGTCGCGATCGTCGTTGCACTGGTGAGCACCTTCGCCGGCATGCTCGCGCTCGGGTTCTCGATCAACCTCCTGACGCTCTTCGGACTCGTGCTCGCGATCGGGATGGTGGTGGACGACGCAATCGTCGTGGTCGAGAACGTCGAGCGCATCATGGCGAAGGAGCACCTCTCGGCGCGGGAGGCGACGATCAAGAGCATGGGCGAGATCGCCAGCTCGCTCGTCGCGGTGGTGCTGGTGATGGCCTCGGTGTTCATCCCGGCGGCGTTCCTGCCGGGCACCACCGGCCAGCTCTACAAGCAGTTCGCGATCACGATTGTCGTGTCGGTCGCGGTCTCCGGGTTCGTCGCGCTCACGGTCACCCCGGCGATGTGCGGTGTGCTGCTCAAGCACGGCGGGGCCGCCGCGAGCCGCGGTTTCTTCGCCTGGTTCAATCGCCAGGTGGACCGCGTCACGCGCGGCTTCGGCCACGCGGTCGACCTCACGATCAAGCGCATGGCGGTCGCGTTCGTGCTGCTCGCCGTGTTCCTGTACGCGATCTGGCATTTCTTCCACGCCCTGCCGACGAGCTTCGTCCCGAACGAGGACCAGGGCTACGGCTTCGTCGTGATCGTGATGCCCGACGGCGCGAGCCTCGACCGGTCCCAGGCCGTGGCGGAGCGGGTGGACGCGATGCTCGAGAAGATTCCCGGCGTCGAGAAGCGCAACATGGTCACCGGGTACAGCCTGCTCGACCAGGGGTTCAAGGCCAACGCCGGCACGTTCTTCGTCACCTTCAGGGATTTCAAGGAGCGCTACGGCTCGATCGCGGCCGCGCGCGAGCAGAACGCGCGCGCGATCCTGACGACGCTCTACAGGGAGGCGCAGTCGATCGACGGCGCGCAAGTGTTCCCGGTCCCGCCGCCGCCGATCCCCGGCATCGGCACCACCGGCGGGTTCGAGTTCTGGGTGCAGGACACGACCGCGGGCGAGCCGGCGCAGCTCGACGAGCTGACCCAGGAGGTCATCCGACGCGCTGCCGCGCGCACCGAGCTCACCGGGCTGCACACGACGTTCCGCGCCACCACGCAGCAGCTGCGGGTCGACGTCGACCGCGAGAAGGCGACGCTGCTCGGCGTGCCGGTGGAGGACGTCTACAGCGCGATCCAGGCGCAATTCGGCTCGCTCACGGTGAGCCAGTTCAACCAATTCAGCCGCGTGTGGTGGGTCATCCTGCAGTCGGACGCGAAGTACCGCCAGGCGCCCGACGATCTCGCCCGCCTCTACGTGCGCGGCCGGCAGGGGAGCATGGTGCCACTCTCGGCGCTGGTGACGACGAAATGGGTCACCGGCCCCGACGTGCTCCCGCACTTCAACGGCTTCCCGGCGGCGAAGATCAACGGCAGTGCCGCGCCGGGCTACAGCTCGGGCCAGGCGATCGCCGCGATGGAGGCCGTCGCGCGCGAGGTACTGCCGCAGGGCTACGCGTTCGCCTGGTCGGGCCTCGCGTTCGAGGAGAAGAAGGCGGGCGGGACCTCGGCAATCGCGTTTGTGTTCGGCCTGATCGTGGTGTTCCTGGTGCTCGCGGCGCAGTACGAATCGTGGACGCTGCCCGGCGCGGTGATGACGGCGGTGCCGTTCGGCGTGCTCGGGGCGCTGACCGCGATTGCCTTGCGCGGCCTCGAGAACGACGTCTACTTCCAGATCGGCCTGCTCGTCCTCATCGGCCTCGGGGCGAAGAACGCGGTGCTGCGCGTGACCGCCGCGGTCGAGTTCCGGCGTCAGGGCAAGTCGATCATGGAGGCGACGGTGCTCGCCGGCGAGCAGCGGTTGCGGCCGATCATCATGACCTCGCTCGCCTTCGCGGTCGGCGTCCTGCCGCTCGCGCTGGCCGTCGGCGCCGGCGCGAATGCACGCCACTCGATCGGCACCGGGATCATCGGCGGGATGCTCGGCGAGACCACGCTCGCGATGCTGTACGTGCCGCTCTTTTTCTACATCTTCGATCGACTGAAGGAGCGTGGGGAGAAGCGGCGCGAGACGGCCGCACCCGGCGCCGCGGCCACGGCCGCGCCGCATGCGCGGCGGGAGGACGACTGATGCGCCGGGCGGCCGTAGCCGGGATAGTCGCCCTCGCCGGCTGCATGGTCGGGCCCGACTACCAGCGGCCCGAGGTCCCCGTCCCCGCCGCGTTCCGTTACGAGCCGAAGGCCGTCGCGCAGACGCCCGAGGTCGAGTGGTGGAAGTCGTTCGGCGACCCGATCCTCGACGGCTACATCGTCGAAGCGCTCGAGCACAACAAGAACCTGCAGGTCGCGGTGGCCAACGTGGAGCAGGCCGCGGGGATCCTCACCACGACGCGTTCCCCGCTGTTTCCCCAGGTGAGCTACCAGGGCACCGGCGTGCGGCAGCGGTTCAGCGAGCAGAGCGTCGTCCCCGTCGCCGGCAGATTCATCGAGAACCCCCAGACCAGCTACCAGGTGCTCGCCGGCGCGAGCTGGGAGCTCGACCTGTGGGGCCGCATCCGCCGGCTCACCGAGTCGGCGCGCGCGAACCTCCTCGCCACCGACGACGCGCGCCGCGGCGTGGTGCTGTCGCTCGTCGCCTCGGTCGCGACCACCTACCTCCAGCTCCTCGGCCTGGACGAGCAGCTCGCGGTCGCGCAGCGGACGCTCGACACCTACGGCCAGTCGGTGAAGCTCTACGAGCTGCAGAACAAGTACGGCCAGGTGTCGAAGATGCAGGTCGAGCAGGCCCGCTCCCAGTACGAGACCGCTGCGGCGCAGATCCCGGCGATCCGGACCCAAATCGCGCAGACCGAGAACGCGCTCGCGGTGCTGCTCGGCCGCAATCCGGGTCCGATCGCGCGCGGGAAGAAGCTCGAGGCGCTGGCGCTGCCCGCGGTGCCGCCGGGCCTGCCCTCCGAGCTCCTCGAGCGCCGCCCCGACCTCATGCAGGCCGAGCAGCAGCTCGTCTCGGCCAACGCGCAGATCGGCGCGGCGAAGGCGCAGTACTTCCCGACCATCTCGCTCACCGGTGCGCTCGGCTCCGCGAGCACGCAGCTCAGCGACCTCTTCAAGGGCCCGGCGGGCATCTGGAGCTACGGCGGCTCGATCGTCGGGCCGATCTTCACCGGCGGCGCGATCGCCGGGCAGGTCGCGCAGGCCGAGGCGCAGCAGCGGGCCGCGCTCGCGAACTACGAACTGGCGATCCAGAACGCGTTCGCCGACGTGGAGAACGCGCTCGCCGCCAATTCGAATCTCGCCGACCAGCTCGCGGCGCAGCAGCGGCTCGTGCGCGCGCTGTCGGAGTACGCCCGGCTCGCGCGGCTCCAGTTCAATGGCGGCTACACGTCCTACACCACGGTGCTGCAGGCCGAGCAGCAGCTCTTCCCCTCGGAGCTGAACCTCGCGACGATCCGCGCGCAGCTCTACGGGTCGCTCGTCAACATCTACAAGGCGCTCGGCGGCGGGTGGGTCGGGAAGGCCGACGCGCTCGCGCCGCAGCCGGCGCTCGGGGCGCGACCCGAGAGCGGGAGCGCGGCTGCCGCGCGCTGATCGGGTCTACTGCTGTCTGACCACGGCGAGCAGCTGGTTCACGTCGATCGTGCGCGCCTTCTGCTCGATCTCGCCGGCGAACCGGCCGCGCAGCGCCTGCGCCTCCCCGAGCAGCGACCGGAACGCGGCCTTGAGCTGGTCCACGGTCAGGGTGCGCCCGCCCGCGTAGTACCGCTTGGCGACCTGCCCGAGCGCGTAGGTCGTCGCGAACGCCATCGCCGAGCCCGCCGCCTGGCGGCCGAGCGCGCCGGCCAGCCCGCCGCCGACTTTCTTCAGCAGCCCGCCGATCAGCTTGCGGCCGATCTCCTCGACGTACTGCGAGGTGAGCCCGACGCCGAGCGTCGCGAGGAGGTCCTTGACGTGACCGCGGTCCAGCTCGTAGCCGTGCGCCTTGCCGATCCGGTACACCAGCTTCATCTGGAGCGGGATGATCGCCATCGTCGCGAGCGACTGAGGCAGCAATTCCAGCGCGCCGTTGAGGATCGAGTAGTTGAGGATGGTCCGGTCGAGCTCGGCGGCGGCCGCCGGCTGGGCCGCAACGACCGGTCCTGCCGGCCCCTCCGCGAGCGGCGCCGAGGCGATCGCAGCCGCCGCGCCCGCGTACGCCTGCGCAGCGTTGGCTTCGAGGCCGAGTCCGCGGCGCAGCTCTTCCAGGAACGCCGACTCGGCGTCGTTCTGGGCGCCGTCGGCGTCGCACACGCAGACCGCCAGCTCGTACGCGAGCTGCCTCGTGCCACGCGACTGAAGCGCGTTCACCGCGTCGGCGAGGCTGCGGCGCTTGAGCAGCACGTCCTGATAGACCGCGGCGAGATCGACGCTCGCTTCCGCGGACAGCGAGTCGGCAATCGACTTGAGCTGGGCGCGTTCGCGCTCGTCCTTCGCGCCGTCGGCGAATGCGGCCATCAGGCTCAAGGTGAGGAGGGCGGTCTGTTCCTGGTCGGTCATGGGGTCTCTCCCGCGCGGGTTGCCGGAACATTGAGCCGCGCCGGGGCCGATTGGTTCCCCGGGAAGCGGCGGCGCGAGGATCTATCGCAAGCCGGGCTTCAGGCGCTGCGCCTCGCGCCGAAGAAAAGCGCCCGCACCCGGTCCTTTCCGATCGCGCGGACGAGCTCGACGCCGGTGCAGTAGCAGAGGAGCGAGAACGCTATCCAGAGCTGCACCACCCAAAAGTGCGGCCACGACACCTCTTCGAGCAGCCGCTCGTGCGCCGCGACAACCCCGCCGTACTTCCGCCACAACGGAACGAGCTCCTCGAGGTAGTGGAAGGCAAACGTGATCGCGAAGTAGACGAGGCTCGTCCAGACGATCGAGTACGCGAGCGCGCGGCGCGCGAAGACCTTCGTGAGCGGCAGCGCGTCGGCGACGAGGATCGCCTTGGCGACGATCAGCGCGCCGATCACGGCGACGGTCGTCCCCCCCACCGTGATGTGATACTCGTCCAGCGTGAGCGCGCGGGTGATCCGGCCGAGGAGAAACACCACGAGGAAGTAGAGGAACGCCGGGATCGCCTCCCGGATCTCGTGCGCGACGACGGCGAGAAGCCTCTTCACGCCCGCTCCTTGGGGCCGTGGGCTATCGCCAGCACTGGGCCACCGCGGGAATGCTGATCAAGCCGAGGCCGAAGGTGGTGACGCGACCGGCGAAACCGCTGCGCATTGCATTGCCTCCCTCCCGTTACGTGCGGCGCGATTCTACCGTCGCCTCGCCACCGCGGCGGCGTGCCCGGCATCGGGCGAGTCGGGATCGGGCCGGCCGAGCCGTTCGCATTCGACGAGCGGCTGTTCCGATAGTGGCTTCCCCGCCGCATGGCGCGTCCCGGCGAGTCGCGCGCGTCGGTCGTATGATCGGGCGCGCGCCCGCGCTTGCGGCGCGCTGCGCGCCGCCGCCGAAAGGAGACCCTTCGCATGCCAGGCTTCGGACGACGCTACGCCCCCGACCGCCGCGACCGCGGCTTCCTCATGCCGCGGATGCTCGCCGACGTGCGCGCGGTCCGCCTGCCGGTGCGCCGGACGTGGGCGATACACGGCACCGCGCTCGACCAGGGCGACACCGGAACGTGCGTCGGCCACGCGTGGCGGAACTTCCTGCGCTGCGCGCCGATCCGGACCGAGCGCGGCGGCCCCTCCGCCTTCGACATCTACCGCGCGGCGGTGCTGAAGGACACCTGGCGCGCCAACAACGACGAGGCGAAGCTCCCCGACCGCGACCGCGGGCTCGACTACGGCACGTCGGTGCGCGCCGGGGCAAAGGCGGTCACCGAGCTCGGCCGCCTGAAGTCCTACGTGTGGGCGTTCGCGCTGCAGCCCGTCGTCGAGTGGGTCCTCACCGAGGGGCCGGTGGTGCTCGGCACGAACTGGTACTCGAGCTTCGCGCGGCCGGACCGCGCGGGCATCGTCCGCATCGAGCCGAAAGCCAAGGTCATCGGCGGCCACGCCTACCTGCTGCGCGGGGTCGACACGCGGCGCGCGCTCGCGCGCTGCGCGAACTCGTGGGGCGACGGCTGGGGGCTGTCGGGCGAGTTCCTGCTGCCGTTCCGCGATCTCGAGCGGCTCATCCTCGAGGACGGCGAAGCGTGCTCCGCGGTGGAGAAGCGGCTCGCCGCGAAGGCGGCGACGCCGAAGGCGGCACGGGCGTTCGTGCCGCCCGTGCGGCGCGCGGGGAAGCGCCGGCGCTGAGCCCGGCCCGGCTGCCGCGGCGTCACTTCGCGCCCGGCTTCTCCTCGTGCCCGCCGAAGGCGTGGCGCATCGCCGAGAGCACCTTGTTCTGGAAATCGGCCTCGCCGCGCGAGCTGAAGCGCGCGTAGAGCGCGGCGGTGAGCACCGGCGCCGGCACGCCTTCGTCGACTGCGGCCTGGATCGTCCAGCGTCCCTCGCCCGAGTCGGATACCCGGCCGGCGAACTTCGCGAGCTGCGGGTCGGCGGCGAGCGCCGCCGCGGTCAGGTCGAGCAGCCACGAGCCGATGACGCTGCCGTGCCGCCACACCTCGGCGATAGCCGGCAGATCGAAGTCGTACTGGTAGCGCTCCGGCTGCGCGAGCGGCGCGGTCTCCGCGTCGCCCGGGCGCGCCTGCTTGCCGGCGTTTGCGCTGCGCAGGATGCCGAAGCCCTCGGCGTACGCGGCCATGAGCCCGTACTCGATGCCGTTGTGGACCATCTTCACGAAATGGCCGGCGCCGCTCGGCCCGCAGTGCAGGTAGCCGTGCGCCGCGGTGCCGTGCCCGGGCGCACCCCCGGGCGCCAGCGTCGCGAACAGCGGATCGAGCCGCTTCACCGCCGCCTCCGTGCCGCCGATCATCAGGCAGTAGCCGCGCTCGAGCCCCCACAGGCCACCGCTCGTGCCGACGTCCACGTAGTGGACGCCCCCGTTCGCGAGCGTCTTCGCGCGGCGGAGGTCGTCCGAATAATGCGAGTTGCCGCCGTCGACCAGGACGTCGCCCGGCGCGAGCAGCGGCGCGAACTCGGCGATCGTCGCGTCGACGGCGGCGGCCGGCACCATCAGCCACACCGCCCGCGGCGGGGCGAGCTTCGCGACGAACGAATGCAGCGACTCGGCGCCGGTCGCGCCCTCCTTCTCGAGCGCCGCCACCGCCACCGGCGAGCGGTCGAACACGACGCACTCGTGGCCGCCGCGGACGAGCCGCCGCACCATGTTCGCGCCCATGCGGCCGAGGCCGATCATTCCGAGCTGCATGAAGGCTCCTATCGCCCGTTGAGCTGCCGGTAGCGCCGGATCAGAGCGTTGGTCGAGCTGTCGTGGCCGAGCGCCGGCACGGGCGTCGCCGCGAGCTCCGGGACGATCCGCTGCGCGAGCGCCTTGCCCAGCTCGACGCCCCACTGATCGAAGGGATTGATGTCCCAGACCGCCGCCTGGGTGAACACGCAGTGCTCGTACAGCGCGACGAGCTTGCCGAGGGCGGCGGGCGTCAGGCGCTCGACGAGCAGCGTGTTCGACGGCCGGTTGCCCTCGAACGTCCGGTGCGGCACCAGCGCCTCCGGCGCGCCCTCGGCGCGCACCTCGTCCGCGGTCTTCCCGAAGGCGAGCGCTTCGCCCTGCGCGAGCACGTTGGCGATCAGCAGGTCGTGGTGGTTCCCCACCGGATTGAGCGGCTGCGCGAACGCGATGAAGTCGCACGGCACGAGGCGCGTGCCCTGGTGCAGCAGCTGGTAGAAGGAGTGCTGGCCGTTCGTCCCGGGCTCGCCCCAGTATACGGGCGAGGTGTCGACGCCGACCGGCGCGCCGGCGACGGTCACGCGCTTCCCGTTGCTCTCCATCGCGAGCTGCTGGAGGTAGGCGGGAAAGCGCTCGAGGTACTGCTCGTACGGCAGCACCGCGACCGACCGCGCGCCGAAGAAGTCCGCGTACCAGACGGTGAGCAATCCCATCAGCACCGGCAGGTTCCGTGCGAAGGGCGCGGTGCGGAAGTGCTCGTCCATCTCCCGGAACCCGCCGAGCATCGCCCGGAAGGCGTCCGGACCGACCGCGATCATCGTGGAGAGCCCGATCGCGGAATCCATCGAGTAGCGCCCGCCGACCCAGTCCCAGAACTCGAACATGTTGCCCGGATCGATGCCGAACCGCGCCACCTCGGCGGCGTTCGTCGACACCGCGACGAAGTGCTTCGCCACCGCGGACTCCACGCCGAGCCCGCGCACGAGCCACTCGCGCGCGCTGCGCGCGTTCGCCATCGTCTCGAGCGTAGTGAAGGTCTTCGAGGACACGATGAACAGGGTCTCGGCCGGGTCGAGGTCGCGGGTGGCCTCGACGAGGTCGGTGGCGTCGACGTTGGACACGAAGCGGAACGCGAGCGCGCGATCGCTGTAGTGCGCGAGCGCGCGGTACGCCATCACCGGCCCGAGGTCGGAGCCGCCGATGCCGATGTTGACCACCGCCCGGATGCGCCGGCCCGTGTGGCCGGTCCACGCCCCACCGCGCACGCGGTCCGCGAACGCGGCCATGCGGTCGAGCACCGCGTGCACCTGCGGCACCACGTTCTCGCCGTCGACGACGATCGACGCACCGCGCGGGGCGCGCAGGGCGACGTGCAGGGCGGCGCGGCCCTCGGTGGCGTTGATCCGCTCGCCGCGGAACATCGCGTCGATGCGGCCGCGCAGGCCGCACTCGTCCGCGAGCTGCACGAGGAGCCGCAGCGTCTCGTCGCTGACGCGGTTCTTCGAGTAGTCGAGGTAGACGCCGGCGCCGTCGGCGGCGAAGCGCTCCCCACGCAGCGGATCGGCGGCGAAGAGCTCGCGCAGATGCAGGTCGCGCACCTGCCGGTGATGCGCCTCGAGCGCCTGCCAGGCGGGCCGCGCGGTGACCGCGGTCATGCCGCGCCGGGCGCCTGCTGGAGCCAAGCCATCGCCGCCGTGCGCGCGGCGAACGGGAAGTGGCGCAGCTCGGCGCGCACGAAGTGCCGCGCGAGCTGCGGCAGGACGCTCAGGGACACGCCGTCGCTCACCACCGCGATGCGGCGGATGCGCGTGTGGTGCGCGCGCACGAAGCGGATGTGGCCGGCGAGCGCGTCGAAGTCGGCCCAGCCGGGAAAGCGGTCGGCGACGATCATCAGCCCCTTGAGGTCGCCGTTCGCCTCGATGTACGGGTCGACGAGCGCGGCGAGCTGCTGGAAGTCGACCGCCTTGAGCGACCCGGACGGGAACACTTCGACGATGCCGTCGTCACGGAAGAGCTGGGCCTCGATCATGTCGCCTCCGGCGGTGGTCGGATTATGTCCCGTGGGCCGCGCCCCGGCTCAGGCGACGCGGTAGGCCGCGAGCTCGTAGTGGTCGCGCGCGAGCGGGTTGAGGCGCGCGGCCTGGCTCAGGAAGTCGAGCTTGACGATCCGCTTCGCCGCCGGCGCGTACCACGCGGTCGCGAAGATCCGCACCGGATCGGCCGCGTCGTCCATGCCGGACAGGAACGGCCGGCCACCGTCGAGCTGGACGCGCGTCGCGCTGAAGCGGCCGGCGGGGGTAATCACCTGCTCCGGCCCGAGCACCCGGGCGGTGCCGGTCCACGCGCTCCCGAACTGCGCGGGCGGCATGGCCACCGCGAAGACGCCGGGCGCAAGCGGCTCGAACGCCTCGAAATAGGGCGCGAAGTCGCGCACCACGATGCCGGGCAGCACCCGCTCGACCAGCGCGAAGCCGGACGCGAACGGGTGGTCCTGCCACGGCGAGGCGGCGCCGTCGATCGTGAGCCGGTCGGCGATGCCGAGCGCACTCACCGACACTACCGTGTAGTCGAGCGTGCGCGGGGGGTCCTGCTTCCACTCGCTCCGGTAGGCATAGCGCCAAGTGTCGTTGACGCGCGGAGCGCGCGCAGGATCGACCGGGCGCTGCGGCAGCGCAGTCGCACAGGCGCCGAGCGCGCCAGTGGCGAGCGCGCCGAGCGCCGCGAGCGCGCGGCGCCGGGACGGGGAGACCGGAGCTTCGCGGCGCGAGTCGTTCATCGGCAGGGTCTCCTAGGGCTGGCGAAACGCCCGCATTATCGCCGGGCTGCGACGCCCCGGCCGCGCGTGCGAGAATCCGCGGCGTCGACTACAGGGAGAAACCGAGATGATCCGCTCCGCCGCACCGCTCGCCGCGCTCGCCGCCGCCGCGCTCGCCGCCTGCGCCCCCGACGCCTGGAAGCCCGCGCCGGGCTTCGACGGCTTCCTCACGCAGGTGCAGAACGCCTGCTACTACCAGCGCATCGGCATGGTCAACGTCGGCGACATGCTCAACAACCCCGGCAACATGCAGTCGATCTACTTCACCGATCAGACCTCGCGCCTGTATTACGGCAGGATCTCGCGCGACAACTGGACCTCGGCGGTGACCGCGTTCATCCAGGGCCGAGCGAGCGACCCCGGCGTGCAGTGCGTGCTTGGCGAGCTCGACAAGGCCCAGGCGGCGCAGGTCCCGCCGCCACCGCAGTCCGGCCCGGCGCAGGTCCCGCCCCCGCCGGCGCGCTGATCAGCGCGGCCCGCCGCCGGACGCGCGCAGCGCCCGCGCGCGCTCGTACGCTTCGCGACAACCGACCCGTCCCTCGATCGGCTTGCCTCGCGCGCCGACGAAGTCGAGCGCGAAGCCGGCGAGCGGCGTCGCGAAGCGCAGCGGCGCGAGCACCAGGTTCTCCGGGGCAACGCTGACGCGCGGGTCCTCCATCGTCCCGCCGATCAGCATCGTCGGGGCGACGGTAAAGAGCTCGGGCTGCTCCGACACCGGGCGCAGGCGCCCTGACAGCGCGCGCGTCATGATGTTCGCCTCGACCTGTCCGACGATGCGCACGCGCGTCGTGTCCACGAAGAAGGCCGAAGTGCTGGCGACGCCGCCGGCAATGTTCAGGCTCGCGGCCGCGCACTCGACCTCGGATTTCGTGTTGGGGTCGAGCGAGCGCAGCATCGCGCCGAGGAGCCCGGTGCCCCAGAAATCGAGCGCGCCCGAGCTCAGATCGTGGGGAAACACCGCGACGTCCACCGTGCCGGAGAGGGCGGGCAGCAACTGCCCCGGCGGCCCCTGCGCGGCGAGGTCGGCCACGAGGTCGACGCGCCCTCCCAGCTTCGTCGCCGGATCCAGCGTGCGGGCGAGCGGGCCGAAGTCCAGCGCCTCGACGCGTGCGCGGGCGGCGAACTTCGGCTGCGCGCCGCGCGCGTCGATCCGGATGTCGGCTCCGACGACGCCGCTCGCGGTCTTGACGTCCTGCAGCTCGACCCGCAGCCTGCCGGCGGAAAGCGTCGCGCGCACGCGCCCGCTCGCAAACCGCTCGGCCCCGCCGTGCAGGGCGTCGACGTCGACCGACACGTTGACGTCGACGGCGCGGAGCCATTCCAGCGCGCGCGAGATCTCGGCCTCGCGACGCTGCGCGGCAGGGGCTTCGCCGGCCGGCGCGGCTTTGGCGCCGGCCGGCCCGCCGATCCACCGGGCCGCGCCGAGATCCTCGAGGTGCAGCGTCGGGGCGCGCAAGGTAGCGGAATGGGTCGCTCGCCCCGCGCGGCGAATCTGGAACTCGGCGGTGCCGGACACGCGGCTCTTCCCGAAGCTCACGTCGAGGCTCGACGCCTGCACCGCGTCGGCCGTGACGACGATCGTCCCGCGCGCCGCGTAGGGCCCGATCGCGGGCAGGTCCACGCCGGCGAGCTTGCCGAGCCGGTCGAGCCGGGCGCCGGAGAGCTCGACGCGCGCATCGCCCGTGCCGTCGCGCGCGAACGTGCCGCCCACCTGGGCCCGCATGTCGCCGAGCGCGGCCCGCAGCGTCGCGGGCATCGGGGCGCCGGCACGCGCCAGCCCGGCGAGGCTCGGCGAATCGACCGCGAGCTCGAACGGCTCGCCGCCCGCCGTCCCGCGCGCCGAGAATGCCGCCGGAGCGCCCGGCGCCGCCTTGAGCGTGGCCGCGAAGTCGGCCTGCCGCGGGAGGCCCCCCACGGGGGCGCGGGAGAGGTCGAGCCGGCCGCGTTCGATCGCCGCATCGACATCGGCGGCCGAGAGCAGCTCGCCGAGCCGCTCTCCTTCGCTGCGCACGTGCAGCGTCAGCGCACCCGCGCGCACGCCGATGCCCTTCGCGCCGAGCCGCGCGGAGAGCGCGCCGAGATCGATGTCCCGGGCGCGGGCATCGAGCTGCATGCGCGGCGCGGTGCCGCTGAAGTCCGCGCCGAAGGTCCCGGTCACCGGGGCGCTTTGCCACTCGAACCCGAAAGCGGTCGGCGGCAGCTGAAGCGCCCGCATCGCGCCGCCGAGGCGCAGCCGACGTAGCGTCTCGCCGGCGAGCAGGACGCGGTCGGCGGTGATCTGGAAGTCGGCCTCCGGCAGCCGCAGCTTCTCCCTGAAGACCACGCGGTCGAGGGGATTGGCCGACGGCGGCGCGGCATCGGCGAGCGCGTTCAGCTCCGCGACGTCCACGGTCCCGTACGCAAACTGCACTCGCGGGATGCCTTCGCGCCCGAGCGGGAGATCGACCTCCCCCGACCCGGTGGTGCGCCCGATCCGGAACGCGTCGAGCCGCGCGTGGGCGCGCGCCGCATCGACCGCGAGCGCACCGCGCGCGGCGAACGGATGCGGCGCGGTCGGCGCGATTCCGATTGCGCGCGCGATCGGGCCGATGCGGTCGGCGGCGGCGTCGAACGCGAGGTTGGCCGCCACGTGCCGCGACGCTAAGGTGATGTGCCCCTTCGCGTTGAGCCGCGCGCCCGGGCACGTGCCCGTGAGCTGCAGCGGCCATTGCTTCCCCTCGAGGAGCGGCCCCAGCGCTCCGCCCGCGGCCTTCAGGGCGCAGGCGGCGTTGCCGAGCTTCGCGGCGACCTCCACCGACGACGCGCGGGTCCCCTGCACCGCGATGCGCACCGTGTCGAACCGTCCACTCAGCGGCTTCCCGTCCCGGCCGGCGTGCCGCCAGCTGACGTCACGCGCCTCGAGGCTCGCCTGCAGCGACGCGACGACGGCGCGCGGGCTCGTGCCCTGGCCGCGCGCCTGCCCGCGGATCCCCCCGGAGGTGCCGGTCAGCGCGTCGGGGCGCGCACCCGGCGGCAGGCGCTGCGTGGACACCACGCCGCCCTCGACGCGCGCGGCGAGCACCCGCTGCGGCTTGCGCGCGTCGTAATCGAGCGTGGCGCTCGCGCGGGTACCCGACACCTCTCCGCGCGCGCGGACCGCGACCGCGAGCTCGCCGCTGCGTCCGTCGAGCTCGAGCGCGCGCGCTACGACCGGCAGGCCGGCAAGCTCGGCGACCGATGCCTTGATCTCGGCATCGACGTCCGTCGCCGCGCGCTCGAGCAGCTCGACGAGGAGCTCCGCCGCCGTCTTGTCCGTCGCCGGCGCAACGCCGAGAAACGGCGCGGCGTCCACCCGCTCGCCCGCGAGGCTCGCCGCGATGCGCAGGCGCGGTCCGTCCCAGGCAACGGTTGCCTGCCCCGAGATGGCGCTCTCGCCGAGGGTCAGCGCGAGGTCTTCGACCCGCGCATTCGTGGCCGCGACACCAACGCGCCCTCGTGCGTCGAGGCGGCCGGGCCGGTGCGCGGCGACGCCGAGCGCCGCGAGCAGCGCACTCGCATCGTCGGTGGTCGCGTGCACGCTCGCATCGAACCGCGCCCCGTCGGGCGCCACACGGCCGTCGAGCGCGAACCGCGCGCCGGACCAGGCCACCGTGCCCTGCACGGGCGTCGCCGCGCCGGCCGCGCCGAGGTTCGTAAGCGACGCGGTACGCAGATCGAACGCAAACGCGTGACCGGCGACAGTCGCGGCCCCGCGCGCCGTCGTCGGGTCACGCAGCGGCAGTCCGCCATCGAGCCCGGCGATCTCGAAGCGCAGGGGGTCCGCGGCGCCGCTCCGGTACGTGCCGGCCACCACGCCGAGGCGCAGTCGTCCGATGCCGCCGAACGCGACTGGCGGCGGCTTGGCGCCCGGAGCACTGGCGAAGATCGGCGCCCAGTTTGCGCGCCCGTCGGCCGCGCGGACGAGGTTCAGCTCCAAGCGCTCCCCCGTCACCTCCTCGAGCACGACGACGCGTCGGGCGAGCGCAAGGAGATCGATGCCAACGCCGGGCCGCTGGCCGCGCGCGAGCGTCGCGCCGGCCGGGCCGGCGGGATCAGCGAGCACTAGAGCGTCGGCCCTCGCGAATGCCACGAGACCGGTGCGCAGCTCGATCGGCCCCTCGATTCGCGTCGGCACTCCGAAGGCCGCAGTCAGCGCGCGTTCAAGCGGCGCGCGCAGGAACTCGCCTGGCACTGCGATTCCCCACACGAACGCGATCGCCAGCCCCGCGAGGACGGCGGCGAGCACGACGCCGGCGCCGACGGCAATGCGCGCGCCGCGTCGCATCAGGTGCCCACGCTGTACGACGCCAGTTCGGTCACGCTGTTATTGCTCTCGAACCGCCCCTGGGGGAAGTCCCTGCGGTGGTGGAACACGGCGTTGCGCACCGCGGGTGCGTACCAGAAAGTCTCCAGGCTGTTGCCCCAGGTCGAGGCGTCGTCGGTATCGCGCCAGTCGATCGCGAGGTCGACCCGCAGCGCGACGAACGTGCCGGAGGGCACCGTTACGCGCTCCCACCCGCGCACGGTCGCGCTCACCCGCTGCGCGAGGGTCCCGTAGCGCTGCGCCGGCACCGTGATCGAGCGGACGTCCGCGCGCCAGGACTTGCCGACCATCAGCGGAAACGAGAAGCGGGGATAGGCCGGCTCGAACGCGACGTTGCGGCTGCGGAGCAGGTTGAGGCTGCGGTCGTAGCGCGCCTCGAGGGTGCCCGCCGTCTGCGAGGCCTCCGTTAGGGCATAACCGCCGGCGTCGACCGCGGCGACCCGCAGCTCGGCGCGGTCGTTCGTCAGACCGGTCATCGCGTCGCGCATGACGTAGCGCCACGTGTCGCCGACGCGCAATGCGGGCGCCGGCACCTCGCGCGGCTGGCCGTCGGCCGGCACCGGGGTCAGGCCAGCCTGCCGCAGCACCGAAGGCCCGCTGCAGGCCGCGAGGAGCGGGGTCGCGGCGAGCGCACGCAGAACGCGCCGCCGCAGTCGCGACGCGGAGGGAAGATCGGTGGGTCGCATGAGGAGGGTCCTAGAAGACGCCCGGGGAACCGAGCAGGAGGTAGAAGGTGCCGGAATTGCTGACGTTGCCGCCCCACCCGTACCCGTAACCGAAGTAGGCGGGCCCGAGGAAGGTCTCGGCGCCGATGAAGAGCGACCCGGAATACAGCGTTCCGGTCGAGCCGCCGGCCGGGGCGTACACGCCGTTCATCTGCCCCGCCTCGATGGAGCCACCGGCGAACACGCCCGAGCCGAGGAGCGAGGGCAGGCGCAGGATCTGGTTGTAGTAGACGAGGGACCCGAACACCACCCGCTGGCCCGAGAACTGGCCGATCCGATAGCCGGAGAGCCGGAACGGTCCGCCGAGTATGAAGGAGTTGTAGGCCGGCAGGTCGGAGTTCAGGTCCGTGCCGGCAATCGCGTTCAGCTGCACCGTGTGGCGACCGAAGCTGTGGGCGCTGGTCCACGCCGCGTCGATCTTCTGGTAATCGTCGTCGGCGCCGAGCTCGCTCAAACCGGCGAACGCGTTCACGACCAGGCGGTGCCCCGACCGGCCGAAGAAGGCGGTGTCGAGCTGGTCGGCGAAGAGGCGCCCGCGCACGCCGCTCGCGTTGTTCTTGACGTCGGGCAGGATGGGCGAGCCGGTGTCCACCTCGGCGTCGAACTGGCGCCACATCGGGCCGACGCGAAGCTCGCCCCAGGTGCCGAGCGTCGCGCCGAGATCGACGCCGCCGAGCGCCTCGCGCACGCGGTAGTCGGCGACGCGGTCGTCGCCGATGAACACGCCGCGCGTGTACTGGCCGGCGCGCGCGTACGGCGCGACGAAGCCCCGCGCGCGCGCCTCGATCGGCTGGTAGAACTCGCCATAGATGTAGGTCGTCTGGCCGACCTGCGCCTCGGCGACGAACTCGCCGCCGAGCCGGTTGAGCCAGGTGCGGCGGTACTGCACCAGGGCATTGAAGTAGTTCTCCCCCTGGAAGTCGGAGGCAAGGCCGAGGCCGAAGCGCAGGTAAGCCGGGCCGATCGACTTCTCGCGCACGTTGAACACGAGCGCAGGACGCGGCCCCGGCGCGATGCTGTAGTCGACCGCCTCGAAGTCGCCGCGCCCGTAGATGCGGCGCAGGTCCGCGCCGACCTTCTCCTCGGTGAGCTCCTCGCCGGGCTTCGACTGCACGAGCGCCGCGAGCACTTCCGGGTTGGTGCGCTCGATGCCCTCGAAGCGGATCTCGTCCACCGTGCCGAGCCCCCCGCGCGCGACGATCTGCCGCTTCCGGATCGCTGCGTACTCCGCCTCCGGGATGCTGTACCGGCGGAGCGAGTCGACCATCTTCCGTGCCGTCGCCTCGCCGATCGCGATCGCCTCGGGCTGGCGCTCGAAGCTCCCGGAGGAGATGTCGCCGAGGTCGGGCGCAATCAGCACGTCGCGCGGCGTGAGCGTGGCGAGTTGGCGGTCGACCGAGTCCTTGCCGAGCAGGTTCACGAGCTGCTCGACGATGGTGAGCGCGGAGGTGATCTCGTCGCGCTTGAGCGGCGGCGTGCCGATGTTCACCGCGATGATCACGTCGCCGCACATCTGCCGCACGATGTCGATCGGCAGGTTGTTTGCGATCCCGCCGTCGACGAGGAGGCGCCCGTCCAGCTCGACCGGCGCGACCGCTCCGGGGATCGCCATGCTCGCGCGCATCGCCAGCGCCAGGCTGCCGCGGTCGAGCACGACCGCCTGGCCGGTGGCAATGTCGGCGGCCACCGCGCGGTAGGGAATCGGCAGCTTCGAGAAGTCCTGGACGTCGCGCGCCTGCTCGGTCAGGTAGCGCAGGAAGCTCTCGATCGTCACCCCGGTGACCACGCCTTTCGGCAGGAGAATGGCCCCTTCGCGGAACCCGAACTCGGGCGCGAACAGCGGCTTGTAGTCGTCCTGCTTGCGCCGGATCGCGATCTCGGCCCGCGGCGGGCGGTCGGTGAACACGTCGTTCCAGTCGGTCCTCGAGATCACCTCCGCCATCTCGGCGGGCGTGGTGCCCGCGGCGTACGCCCCGCCGACCACCGATCCCATGCTGGTCCCGGCGATGCAGTCGACGGGGACACGCAGTTCCTCGAGCACCTTGAGCACGCCGATATGCGCGGCGCCGCGCGCGCCGCCGCCGGAGAGCGCGAGCCCGATGCGCGGGCGCTTGGGCGCGTCGGCGGTCGGCGCCTGGGCGCTGGCGGGCGCGGCGGCCAGCGTGGAGGCAAGGACAAGCAGCGCCAACGCGGTGCGTAGGCGCGGCGCGCAATCGAAGCGTCGCATGAAGGGGACTCCCTGACTTCCTGGATTCGGCGGCCGCACGGAAGGTGCGCGCGCGGCGTACGCCGAAGTTAGCACGCCTCCGCCGGAGGCACGCCGTCGACTCAGAGCACCGCGTCGGTGAGGCGCGCCAGGTTCTCCAGCACCCGGCGGCCGCGGCCGCGCGCGGCCCAGTCCTTTGGGTCGATCGCCTCGCTCGCCGCGAGGTGGCGCGCCTCGATGCGCGCGAGTTCCGCGGCGACGCCACGGTCGTAGATCAGCACGCTCACCTCGGCGTTGAGGGCGAAGGAGCGGATGTCGAAGTTGCTCGACCCGACGAGCGCAAGCTCGCCGTCGACGCTCATGTGCTTCGCATGCAGGAAGCTGCCGTGGTACGCGTGGATGCGCACGCCGGCGGCGAGGAGATCGTCGTAGAACGACTGCTGCGCGAGCTGCACCAGCGGCTTGTTCGATGCGCGGTCGACGATCAGCACCACCTCCACACCGCGCCGCGCCGCGCTGCGCAGCGCGAGCGCGAACGGCTCGCTCGGCACGAAGTACGGCGTAGTCAGCACCACGCGGCTGCGGGCGGCGTACAGCAGCGCGATCATCACGTCCTCGGTCGTGCCGGCGTTGAACCCCGGGCCGCTCGGCAGCACCTGCGCCTCGGCGCCGCCGTCGGGCGGCGGGGCGAGCGCGCCCGCCCTGCGCACCTCGGCCGGCACGTCGCCGGTCTCGAGATAGCGGTCGGCAACGAGCAGGGCGCCGAGTTGGCGCACCACCGGGCCGGTGACGCGCACCATCATCTCCTCGTTCGTCAGGCCGCGGTTGGCGTGCGCGCTCACGACGTTCTGCGACCCGAAGAAACCCGCCCGGCCGTCGACCACGGCGATCTTGCGGTGGTTGCGGAGGTCGAAGCGCGCGCGGTTCGGGCCCCACAGCCGCAGCGGGAGCACCGCGACCACCTCTGCCCCGGCGGCGCGCAGGCGCGGGGCGAGCCCGCGCAGCCCGCCGCGCGAACCGACCGCGTCCATCAGCACGCGCACCGCGACTCCGCGCGCGGCGGCGCGCTCCAGCGCCGCGGTCACCCGCGCGCCGGCATCGTCGTGCTCGAAGATGTAGTACAGCAGGTGAACGTAGCGCGTCGCGCCGTCGATCTCGGCGGTGAGGCGGTCGAGCGCCGCGTCGTAGGCGGGCAGAAGCTCGAAGCGGTTGCCGCCCACCACCGCGAACTCCGAGAGTCGCACGGCGAGCCGGGCGGCGGGGGCGAGCGGTCCGCCGGCCGCAGGCGGCGGCGCGGATGCGGGCAGGACCTCCGCGAGCGCCGCGCCGATCTGCGCCTGCATCTCCACGCGCCGCCGGGGAAGGAACGCACGGCCTATGAGCGCGTACAGGGCGACACCGATGTAGGGCAGGAAGAAGATGAGCAGCAGCCAGGCGCGGGCCGCCGACGGTGCGCGCCGCTGCGGCACGTAGAAGAGCGCCCCGAACCGGATCAGCCATTCGCCCGCGACGTACACCGCACCCCAGCTCATGTCGTTCGCTCCTTCGAGGCCGCGCGGATTATGCCCTTCGGCGGCAGCGGTGCAGGCGGCGACGCCGTGGCGCATAATCGCGCGCCTACACCACTGCACCCGCACCCGAGCATCCGATGAAGATCCTCCAACCGGCCGGCTGGGCACCACCGCGCGGCTACTCGAACGGCATCTCGGCCCGCGGCCGCCAGGTGTTCGTCGCGGGCCAGATCGGCTGGGACGCGCAGGGGCGGTTCCCGGGCGCGGACTTCGCCGCGCAGGTGCGCCAGGCGCTCGCGAACGTCGTCGCGGTGCTCGCGGAGGACGGCGCGAAGCCGGAGCACATCACCCGCATGACCTGGTACGTGACCAGCCGGAGCGAGTACCTCGCGGCGGCGAAGGCGGTCGGCGCCGCATATCGCGAGGTGATCGGGCGGCACTTCCCGGCGATGACCGCGGTGGAGGTGAGTGCGCTGATGGAGGATCAGGCGAAGGTGGAGATCGAGGTGACCGCGGTCGTGCCGGACTGAGAACAATCGGGAGGGGGAGCAGGAGCATGAAGCAGGACGTCGCCTACTGGGAGTCGCAGTACAACAACCGCGCCGCGGTGCCCGACTTCCAGCGGTACTTCGACCGCTGGGCCGCCCGCTCGGCGGAGACACGCGCGAGCGTGCGCTGCTACCTCGACGTGCCCTACGGCCCGCACGCGATGGAGAAGATGGACCTCTTCCTCCCGGGCCGCGCGAGCCGGGCGTGCCTGATGTTCATCCACGGCGGCTACTGGCGCGCCCTCGACAAGAAGGACCACTCCTTCGTCGCGGCGGAGCTCGTGAAGCACGGGGTGACGGTGGCGGTGCCGAACTACGCGCTCTGTCCCGCCGTCACGGTCGAAGGCATCGTCCTCCAGATCCTCCAGGCGTGCGCCTGGCTGTACCGCAACGGCACCAACTTCGGCGCGCCGCTCGGCAACCTGTACGTCTCGGGGCACTCCGCGGGCGGACACCTGACCGCGATGGCGATGGCTGCGCTCTTCCCGGTGTTCCGCCCCGACCTGCCGCGGAAGGTCGTGCGCGGCGCTCTGGCGATCAGCGGCGTCTACGACCTGCGCGACATCGTCAACGTGCCCTCGGTGAACACGGACGTGCGGCTGAAGGCGGCGGACGCGGCGAAGGTGAGCCCGCTCTTCTATCCGCCGGCGACCGACGCGCCGGTGTACTTCGCGGCGGGCGGCAGGGAGCTGCCGCCCTTCCTCGCGCAGCAGTCGGCGCTCGCGGCAAAGTGGAAGAAGGTCGTCGCGACCGAGATCCCCTGCCCGAACGACCACCACTTCTCGATCCTCGACGGCTTCACCGACCCCTCGAGCGCGCTGTTCAGGGGTGCGGCGAAGATGATGGGGCTCTAGCCCGCCAGCCGAGGGCGATGCCGGTCGCGGTCAAGCTCGCCCTCGGCGCGCTCGCCCTCTGGGGCACGGTGTACGCGTTCGCGGCGCTCGCGGGCGACTTCGCGCTCGTCAGCGCGACGCGCGAGGGACGCTCGGGCATGGAGGCGTTTGTCATCCACCTCCACGCGTTCGCGGCGCTCGCGGCTTTCCTGATCGAGGCGGGAATCGCCCTCAGCCTCGGCTCGCTCCCGGTCTCCCGGCGCGTAATCTGGGTGTTCGGCATGATGTTCTTCTACCCGTTCGCGATTCCCGCGTTCTGGTACCTGCACATCTGGCGCCACCGTCCCGCCGGAGGTCCGCCCGCCTCGGCCGGCTGACGGGCGGGGGTCAGCGCAGGCCGACGGGAGCGCCGACCTCGAGCCCGAGCGCCCACGCCGCGTTGCCGCCGCTGACGGCAATCTCGACGAGCCCGCTCGAGTTCTCGTACCAGAACGGCGCGCCGGGCGGCGCCTCGCCGAACACCCTCGCCCGCGGCAGCTCGCGACCAGCGACCTCGAAGCGCCGCGCCGGCGCGACCACGGCCGCGCGCACCCCGGTCCAGGCATTGCCGTAGTGATCGACGTAGATCACCTCGGGCAGATCGTCGGCGCCGAACCGCACGTCCAGCCGGGCGGTGCGCGCAGCACCCGCCTCCGGAAAGCGGCCGGTCGCAATCGCCGCAGCCACCGGCGCGAACACGTCGCGGCCGTGGAAGGACGGCGCGGCGTCCGCGGATGCCGCAGGCAGCCGCCACGCCTCGCACCGTTCGGCACGGGCGGCGATCACGGAGAAGAGCCCGTTGTCCGGTCCGACGTACCAGTTTCCCCCGGCGCAGAGCGCGACCGCGCCGCGCCCGGTGCCGACGCCGGGGTCCACTACCCCGAGCACGATCTGCCCGGCGGGAATGCGCGTCGCGAGCGCGGCAAGGAGGTGCGCGGCCGCGCGCACCGCGAACGCCGGCGCGTCGTTGAGGAGGCGAATCACCCGCACCCCGGGCGCGCGCGCGTCGAGCACCGCCTCCACCTCGCCGACATAAGGGTCGGAGGCGCCAAAGTCGGTGAAGAGGCAGATCGCCACGCGGGGATTCTACGGGCCGGAAACGACGAAGGCCGGGTCGCCCCGGCCTTCGCGATCGAGCGGCGCGCGCGCCGCTCAGCCCTTGGACTCGTCCTTCGCCTCGGCTTCCTTCGGTTCCGGGCGGTCCATCAGCTCGACCAGCGCCATCGGCGCGTTGTCGCCGAGCCGGAACCCCGACTTCAGGATGCGGAGGTACCCGCCGTTGCGCTTCGCGTAGCGCGGCCCGAGCTCGCCGAAGAGCTTGGACACCATCTCGCGGTCGCGCAGGCGGTTGAACGCCAGGCGGCGGTTCGAGAGCGACGGGTGCTTCCCGAGCGTGATCATCGGCTCGACCACCCGGCGCAGCTCCTTCGCCTTGGGCAGCGTGGTCTTGATCATCTCGTGCCGCAGCAGCGAGTTCGTCATGTTGCGGAACATCGCCACGCGATGGCTCGACGTGCGATTGAGCTTCCTCAGTCCGTGACCGTGGCGCATCTTCGTCTCTCCGGGCGCCCTAGGGCGCCATCTTCTCCAGGCCCGCGGGCGGCCAATTCTCGAGTTTCATCCCGAGCGTCAGCCCGCGCGCCGCGAGCACTTCCTTGATCTCGTTCAGCGACTTGCGCCCGAGGTTCGGGGTCTTCAGGAGCTCGGTCTCGGTGCGCTGGATGAGGTCGCCGATGTAGTAGATGTTCTCGGCCTTCAGGCAGTTGGCCGAGCGCACCGTAAGCTCGAGGTCGTCGACCGGACGCAGCAGGATCGGGTCGATCGGCGGCGCCTTGACCCCGCCCGGCTTCTCCTCGGTCGGCACCGCGGTGCCCTCGAGCGCCGCGAACACCGACAGCTGGTCGACGAGGATGCGCGCCGCGTCCCGGATCGCCTGCTCGGGCTCGACGACCCCGTTCGTCTCGATGTCCATGATCAGCTTGTCGAGGTCGGTGCGCTGCTCGACGCGCGCGCTCTCGACCTGGTAGCTCACCCGCTTCACCGGCGAGAACGACGCGTCGAGGATGATCTTGCCGATGCCCTTCGACTCCTCGGGCACGACGCGCATGTTGCCCGGCTGGTAGCCGCGGCCGCGCTCCACCTTCATCGTCATCTCGAGCTTGCCGCCCGGCGACAGGTGCGCGATGACGTGGTCGGGGTTGATGATCTCGACGTCGTGGGTGAGCTCGATGTCGCCGGCGGTGACGACGCCCTCGCCCTTCTTCGACAGGCGCAGCGTCGCCTCGTTGCCGCTGTGGAGCTTGAGCACGACGCCCTTCAGGTTGAGCAGGATGTCGACCACGTCCTCCTGGACGCCCTCGATCGTCGAGTACTCGTGCAGCACGCCGGCGATCTGCACCTCGGTGGGCGCGAACCCGGGCATCGACGAGAGCAGCACGCGACGCAGCGCGTTGCCGAGAGTGTGGCCGTAGCCGCGCTCGAACGGCTCCATCGTCACCTTGGCGTGGTACGGGGCCGCGGCCTGCACGTCGATGATGCGGGGCTTCAGAAAGGTGCTTTGCATGCGATTTCCTCGCTAGTCGTTACGATCCGAGGAGCCACTCCCCCTCGGACACCCCAATTGCGCGCGAACCGCCGCACCGGGCGCCGGTTCCCGTTCCAATCTCACTTCGAGTACAGCTCGACCACCAGGCTCTCGTTGATCGTCGGCGGCAGCTCGGTCCGCGCCGGCAGCGCCTTGAACGTCCCCTTGAGCGCCTTCGCGTCGACCGTGACCCAGTCCGGGAAACCGCGCGACTCGGCGGCCTCGCACGCCGCCTTCAGCCGCAGGTGCCCCTTCGCGCGCTGCACCACTTCGACGGTGTCGCCCGGCCGCACGAGGTACGAGGGGATGTTCACCCGTTTCCCGTTCACCAGGATCGCGTTGTGGCGCACGACCTGCCGCGCCTCGGCGCGGCTCGCGCCGAAGCCCATGCGGTAGGCCACCGTGTCCAGGCGCGACTCGAGGATCTGCAGGAGGTTCTCGCCGGTCACGCCCTTGCGCCGATCGGCCTCGAAGTAGTGCTTGCGGAACTGGCGCTCGAGCACGCTGTAGGTGCGGCGCACCTTCTGCTTCTCGCGCAGCTGCTTGCCGAAGTCGGACAGGCGCTGTCCGCTCTTCTGCCCGTGCTGGCCGGGCGCGTAGCTGCGGCGCTCGATCGCGCACTTGTCGGTGAAGCACTTCTCGCCCTTGAGGAAGAGCTTCTCCCCCTCGCGGCGGCACAGGCGGCACTTGGCGTCTAGGTTGCGGGCCATGTCAGGGACCTTCGTCAGATTCGGCGGCGCTTCGGCGCGCGGCAGCCATTGTGGGGCACCGGCGTGATGTCGCTGATGCTGGTGATCTTCATTCCGAGCGCGTTGAGCGCGCGCACCGCCGACTCGCGGCCGGGGCCGGGGCCGCTGATGCGCACCTCCAGGTTCTTCACCCCGCACTCGAGCGCGCCGCGTCCGGCACGCTCGGCCGCGACCTGCGCCGCGAACGGCGTCGACTTGCGCGAGCCCTTGAATCCGGCCGCGCCCGAGGTCGCCCACGACAGCGCGTTGCCCTGGCGGTCGGTGATCGTGATGATGGTGTTGTTGAACGACGCGTGCACGTGGGCGATGCCCTCGGCGACGTTCTTCTTCACCTTCTTCCGCACGCGCTGGGCGGCGGTCTGGGTCTGCGGCTGCTGCGGTCGTGCCATCGTTCTCGTCCTCTAGGGGCGCAGGGGGAGCGCCCGATCAGGTCTTGCCGGCCTGCGGCTTGGCGGCGATCGCCGCCTTGCGCGGGCCCTTGCGGGTGCGCGCGTTGGTACGCGTGCGCTGGCCGCGGACCGGCAGGCCCTTGCGGTGCCGCACGCCGCGGTAGGCGCCCAGATCCATCAGGCGCTTGATGTTCATCGACACTTCGCGCCGCAGGTCGCCCTCGACCGCGAACCGCCCCACGCCTTCGCGCAGGCGGTCCATCTCGGCGTCCGAGAGGTCCTTGATCTTGCGCGTGACCGCGACGTTCGCCGCGTTGCAGATCGCACGCGCGCGCGCGCGCCCGATCCCGTAGATCGCGGTCAGCGCGATCTCCGCGTGCTGCTGGTTCGGAATGTTTACCCCTGCAATACGGGCCATGTGGCTACCCCGCTGTCCTCGAATTCGCCGCCAGGCTCAGCCCTGGCGCTGCTTGTGCCGCGGGTCCTTGCAGATCACCCGCACCACGCCGTTGCGGCGGATGATCTTGCAGTTGCGGCACATCTTCTTCACCGATGCGAGCACTTTCATGTGGCTCTCCTACTTCGCGCGGAAAACGATCCGCGCTCTCGATAAGTCGTACGGCGTCAGTTCCACCGTCACCTTGTCTCCCGGCAGGATGCGGATGTAGTGCATCCGCATCTTTCCGGATATGTGTCCCAGTACCACGTGTCCGTTTTCGAGCTTCACCTTGAAGGTCGCGTTCGGCAGGTTCTCCAGAATCTCGCCCTGCATCTGGATCACGTCCTCCTTGGTCATACCCTAGCGCGTAGGGAACCCCGCCCCCTTGAAGTTCGCCTTCTTCAGCAGACTCTCGTACTGGTGCGTCATGATGTACGCCTGCACCTGGGACATGAAGTCCATCGTCACCACGACGATGATCAGCAGGCTCGTCCCGCCGAAGTAGAACGGCACGTTCCAGCGCAGGATCAGGAACTCCGGCACGAGGCAGATCGCGACCACGTAGATCGCGCCGCCGAGGGTAAGCCGCATCAGGATGCGCTCGAGGTACTTCGCGGTCTGCTCGCCGGGCCGGATGCCGGGCACGAAGGCGCCCGACTTCTTCAGGTTGTCGGCGGTCTCCTTCGGGTTGTACTGCAGCGCCGTGTAGAAGAAGCAGAAGAACACGATCGCCGCGGCGTAGAGCAGCACGTAGATCGGCTGGCCCGGCACCAGCGTGGAGGCGATGTCGCGCAGGAACGTCGGCCCCTCGCCCTGCCCGAACCAGCCGAGCAGCGTGGCCGGGAACAGGATGATCGATGAGGCGAAGATCGGCGGGATCACGCCCGCCATGTTGAGCTTGAACGGCAGGTGCGAGGCCTGGCCGCCGTACACCTTGTTGCCGACCTGTCGCTTCGCGTAGTTGACCAGGATCTTGCGCTGTCCCCGCTCGACGAAGCAGACGAACCAGGTAATCACGACCACGCCGACGACGATCAGCAGCGCGGTGAGCGGGTGCATCGCCCCGGTGCGCACCAGCTCGAGGGTCCCGGCGATCGCGCTCGGCAGCCCCGCCGCGATGCCGGCGAAGATGATTAGCGAGATGCCGTTGCCGAGGCCGCGCTCGGTGATCTGCTCGCCGAGCCACATCAGGAACATCGTTCCGGTGACCAGCGTCACGATGGTCGTGAACCGGAAGAGCAAGCCCGGGTCCATCACCAGCCCGGGCTGGGACTCGAGCGCGATCGAGATGCCCGTCGCCTGGAAGAGCGCGAGCGCGACGGTGCCGTAGCGCGTGTACTGCGTGATCTTGCGCTGGCCCGCCTGGCCCTCCTTGCGCAGCGCCTCGAGCTGCGGGCTGACCGCGGTCATCAGCTGCATGATGATCGAGGCGGAGATGTACGGCATGATTCCCAGGGCGAAGATCGTGAAGCGCGAGAGCGCGCCGCCCGAAAACATGTTGAACAGCCCGAGGATCCCGCCCTGATTGGAGCGGAAGAGGTCCGCGAGCACGTTCGGGTCGATTCCCGGCACCGGGATGTGCGCACCGATGCGGAAGACGACGAGCGCCCCGAGGAGGAAGAAGAGGCGCTTCTTCAGGTCCCCGTACTTGCCGGTCTTGCCGAGTTGTTGGGCTGCGGTGGCCACTGGTCTCTCTAAAGCGAAACGCTACTTCCCTTTGCCCTTGCTCCCTGCGTCGCCCGCCGGCTTCGCGGCCTTGGGCGCCTTTTCGCCCTTCGCGGCCTTGTCGCCGCCCTTTTCGCCTTTTTCGGCCTTGGCGCCCTTGTCCGCCTTGGCGGCAGCTTCGGCGGCCGCGGCCGCGGCTGCGGCCTTTTCCTTCGCCTTCGTCTCGGACTTCTTGGGCTCCGGCTTGGGCCGGTTGTCGACGATCGCGCCGCCGGCGGCCTCGATCGCCGCGCGCGCGCCCTTCGTCACGCCCATGTCCTTGACGGTGACCTTGCGCGTGAGCTTGCCGGACAGGACGACCTTCGCTTCGGTCGCGAGGCGCGAGACGATTCGCTCGGCCTTCAGCGCGGCGAGGTCGATCGTGTCGGCCTTCATCCGCTCGAGGTCCGAGAGCCGGATTTCGGCGAACGTGTCGCGCGCGAGCGAGGTGAAGCCGCGCTTCGGCAGGCGCCGCTGCAGCGGCATCTGCCCGCCTTCGAACCCGACCTTGTGGTAGCCGCCCGAGCGCGCCCTCTGCCCCTTGTGGCCGCGGCCCGCGGTCTTGCCGAAGCCCGAGCCGATGCCGCGCCCGACCCGGCGGCGGGGCTTGCGCGCGCCGGGAGCCGGCTTGATGTCGTTCAGGAACATGTCCGTGCCTCTCCTCGCGCCTTACGCGTCCACCCGCACCAGATAGGCGACCTGGTGGATCATCCCGCGCACCGCCGGGGTGTCCTCGACTTCCACCGTCTGCCGGATCTTGCGCAAGCCGAGCCCGCGCACCGTCTGCTGGTGGTTCTGCTTGCAGGCGATCGGGCTCTTCACCAGCGTCACCTTGAGCGTCTTCTTCGCCGCCATGACCGTCCCCTTACGCCGCGGTGATCTCGTCGATGCGCTTGCCGCGCTTGGCGGCGACCTCGGCCGGCGTGCGCATGTTCTTGAGCCCGTCGAGCGTCGCGCGCACGACGTTGTAGGGGTTGGTCGAACCGATGCACTTCGCGAGCACGTTGGTGACGCCCATCACCTCGAACACCGCGCGCATCGGGCCGCCGGCGATGATGCCGGTGCCTTCGGAGGCCGGCTGCATGAGCACCTTCGAGGCGCCGTGGCGGCCGATGACCGCGTGCTGGAGCGTGCCGTTGCGCAGGCTCACCCGGAACATCCTGCGGCGCGCCTCTTCGAGCGCCTTCTGCACCGCCACCGGTACCTCGCGGGCCTTGCCCTTGCCCATGCCGACGCCGCCGTCGCCGTCGCCCACCACGGTGAGCGCCGCGAAGCCGAGCACGCGCCCGCCCTTCACCACCTTGGTGACGCGGTTCACCGCGACCATCTTCTCGCGCAGGCCGTCCGAGCGGTCGTCGGAGGGCTGCATCCTGGGCTGCATTCTGGCCATTACGTTTTCCTCAGCCTGACTTCGCATTCACCGGGGGCGCGCCCCCGGCCGATCGCGTTCGCTAGAACTTCAACCCGCCTTCGCGCGCGGCGTCCGCGAGCGCCTTGACCCGCCCGTGGTACTTGAACCCGCTGCGATCGAAGGCAACCTTGTCGATGCCGAGCTTCAGCGCCTTCTCGGCGATGCGCTTGCCGACGAGCGTTGCGGCGGCCTTGTTGCCGCCGTTCGGCACCTGGCCGCGCACGTCCTTCTCGAGCGTCGAGGCGGTCGCGAGCACCTTGCCGCCGTCGGTCGAAAGCACCTGCGCGTAGATGTGCTGGTTCGTGCGGTGCACCGCCAGCCGCACCACGTCGAGCTGGTGCTGCCGCCGCCGGGTCTGGGCCGCGCGGCGCAGGCGCGATTCACGCTTGTCGGTCATGGGTCGACTCCGCTCGCCTCTTGTCGGTCACTTCTCGTCGGTTACTTCTTCTTGGTCTCTTTCAGGACCACGCGCTCGTCCGCATAGCGCACGCCCTTGCCCTTGTACGGCTCGGGCGGCCGGTAGGCGCGCACCTCGGCCGCCACCTGGCCCACGAGCTGCCGGTCCATGCCCTTGATCAGGATCTCGGTCTGGGTCGGGGTCTCGCACTTCACGCCCTTCGGCATCTGGTGGACCACCGGATGCGAGAAGCCGAGCGAGAGGTTGAGCTTGTCCCCCTGCGCCTGGGCGCGGTACCCCACGCCCACCAGCGCGAGCTTCTTCTCGAAGCCCTTGGTGACGCCGGTGATCATGTTCGCCACCGTCGCCCGCACCGTACCGCTCATCGCGTCGGCGCGGTCCGAGTCGTTCGCGACCTCGACCGCCAGCGCGTCCCCGTCCTTCTTGACGCGGACGTCCTTCGTCAGCGGCAGCGCCAGCGTGCCGAGCGGGCCCTTGATCGACACCGCGTCTGCGGCGATGTTCGCCTCGACGCCCTTCGGGAGCGCCACCGGAAGCTTTCCAACGCGCGACATGGTCCGTTACCTCACGCCACGATGCAGAGCACTTCGCCGCCGATCCCGGTCGCCCGGGCCTTGCGGTCGGTCATCACGCCCTTGGGCGTCGACACGATGGCGACCCCCAGCCCGTTCATCACCTTCGGGATGTCCTGCGCGCCGCGGTAGACGCGCAGCCCCGGTCGGCTCACCCGCTCGATCTTCTCGATCACCGGCTGGCCGGCGTAGTAACGCAGCGCGATCTCGATCTCGGGCTTGCCTTCGTTCGGCTTCACGACGAAGCCCTCGATGTAGCCCTCGTCCTTCAGCACCTGCGCGATTGCGCCCTTCAGCTTCGAGGACGGCATCGCGACGGTGGTCTTGCCGCACGCCTGCGCGTTGCGGATGCGCGTCAGCATGTCGGCGACCGGGTCGGTCATGCTCATTGGGACCTCCGCTTGCCTTCTCTACCAGCTCGACTTCGTGAGGCCGGGGATCTCCCCGCGCATCGCGATTTCGCGCAGCTTGTTGCGGCCGAGCCCGAACTTGCGGTAGAAGCCGCGCGGGCGCCCGGTCAGCGCGCAGCGATTGCGCAGCCGTACGGGCGATGCGTCGCGCGGCAGCTTCTCGAGCCGCGCACGCGCCTCGACGCGTGCCTCGTCGGAGGCCCGCGCATCGTTGATGATCTCGAACAGCGCCTTGCGCTTGGCGGCGAACTTGGCAACCGCCTTGCGGCGCTTCTGCTCGCGCAGGATGATGGAGAGTCTCGCCATGGGTCCTTACCTCAGGCCTTGAACGGGAAGCGGAAGGCGGCGAGCAGCGCGCGCGCCTCCTCGTCGGTCTTCGCGGTGGTGGTGATGCTGATGTTCATGCCGCGCAGCGCGTCGATCTTGTCGTACTCGATCTCGGGGAAGATGATCTGCTCCTTGACCCCGAGGGTGTAGTTGCCGCGCCCGTCGAACGCGCGGTTCGAGACACCGCGGAAGTCTCGCACGCGCGGCATCGCGACGGTCACCAGGCGGTCGAGGAACTCGTACATCCGCGGGCCGCGCAGCGTGACCATGCAGCCGACCGGGTAGCCGGCGCGGACCTTGAAGTTCGCGATCGACTTCTTCGCCTTGGTGACCACCGGTTTCTGGCCGGCGATCTTGGTGAGGTCCGCGACCGCGTTATCGAGGATCTTCTTGTCCGCGGTCGCCTCGCCGACGCCCATGTTCACCGTGATCTTTGCGATCCGCGGAACCTCCATCGGGCTCTTGTACCCGAACTTCTTGGTGAGCTCGGGAACGACCTTCTCGCGGTAGTGCTCGTGCAGACGGGCCACGGGTCTATGCCTCCACCATCTCGCCGTTCGACTTGAAGACGCGCACCGTGCGACCGTCCTCGAGGGTCTTGAAGCCCACGCGATCGGCCTTCTTGGTCTGCGGGTTGAAGAGCGCGACGTTCGAGACGTGGATCGGCAGGTCCTTGTCCACGATCCCGCCCGTCTGCCCCTTCATCGGGTTCGGGCGCACGTGCTTCTTCACGCGGTTGACGCCCTCCACCACGACGTGGTCGGCGTCCACCCGGCGCAGCACCGTGCCGCGCTTGCCCTTGTCGCGGCCGGCGGTGACGATCACGTCGTCGCCCTTGCGGATCTTGTTCATCGTTCGATGCCTCTCAGAGGACTTCGGGCGCGAGCGACACGATCTTCATGAAGCGCTCGGTACGCAGCTCGCGCGTTACCGGGCCGAAGATGCGGGTGCCGATCGGCTCCATCTTCGGCGAGAGCAGCACCGCGGCGTTGCCGTCGAACTTCACCAGCGATCCATCCGGCCGGCGCACGCCCTTCGCGGTGCGCACCACGACCGCGTGGTACACCTCGCCCTTCTTCACCCGCCCGCGCGGGGCGGCATCCTTGATGCTCACCTTGATCACGTCGCCGATGTTGGCGTAGCGGCGCTTCGAGCCACCGAGTACCTTGATACACATGACCGAACGCGCGCCGGTGTTGTCGGCCACGTCGAGCACCGTCTGCATTTGGATCATCGTCTCTTCTCCAACTTCTCCCGGCACCCCGCAAACGGCGGCGGCCGGTCAGTCTTGGAGCCCGTCCGGGCAGGATCGCCTGCGCCCCAATGGCGAGGCGGGAAAACGCGAGATTATACGGGGACTTGAAGCCTTCCCGCAAGCTTCCCGCGACGCTAGATCGCCTTGGCGCGCTCGACCAGGCGGGTGACCCGCCAGGTCTTGGTCCGCGACATCGGCCGGCACTCCTCGATCGTCACGAGGTCGCCTTCCTTGCACTCGTTCGCCTCGTCGTGCGCGTGGTATTTCTTGGTGCGCGTCACGACCTTGCCGTACAGCGGGTGGGCGACGCGTCGCTCCACCGCGACCGTGACGGTCTTGTCGGCCTTGTCGCTCACCACGCGCCCGGTCATGGTGCGCGGCGTCTTGCGCTCCGCGGCCTGCGTCTGTGCGGTCATTTCACCCTCGACTTCTCGGCCAGGACGGTCCGCACGCGCGCGATGTCGCGCCGGACCTTGCGGATCTGGCTGGTGTTGGTCAGCTGCTGCGTGGCCTTCTGCATGCGCAAGCTGAACTGCGCGCGCAGCAGGTCCTGCAGCTCCTTGTTGAGCGCCGTCTCGTCCTTGGCGCGGAGGTCACTCGGCTTCATGGATCACCCCAGGTGGCGCTGGACCACGACGGTCCGGAGCGGCAGCTTGGCCGCGGCGAGCGCGAACGCCTCCTTGGCGAGCGCGAGGTCCACCCCGTCCATCTCGTAGAGCACCTTGCCCGGTTGGATCTCGGCCACGAAGTACTCGGGGTTGCCCTTTCCGTTGCCCATCCGGACCTCGGCCGGCTTCTGCGAGACCGGCTTGTCCGGGAAGATCCGGATCCAGATGCGCCCGCCGCGCTTGATGTGGCGCGTCATCGCGCGCCGCGCAGCCTCGATCTGGCGCGCGGTGAGGCGTCCGCGCGTCGTGGCCTTCAGGCCGAACTCGCCGAACGACACCTTGTTGCCGCGCGTGGCGACGCCATAGTTGCGGCCCTTGTGCCGCTTCCGGTACTTGGTTCTAGCTGGTTGAAGCATCGCTGCTGCCTCCGGTCGACTTCTTCACGACGCGCTTGAGCGCCGGCTTCTTGGGCGCGGCGGGCGCGGGCGCAGCCTCGGCGGGCTTGGCATCGCCCTCCTTCCTGGGTGCGCGCGCGCGCGGCGCAGGCTTGCCCTTGGCTTCGCTCGGGGCGGGCGCCGCGGCGCCGCCTTCGGGCCGGCCGGCGGGACGCGGTCCGGGCGCGCGTCGCACGCGGCGCGCCGGCGCCTCCTCCTCGGACGGCGTGGGCGCGGCGGCCGCGGGCTGCTCGCCCTTCGCGAGCACGTCGCCCTTGTAGACCCACACCTTGATGCCGATGACGCCGTAGCTCGTCTTTGCCTCGCCGAACCCGTAGTCGATGTCCGCGCGCAGCGTGTGCAGCGGCACGCGCCCCTCGCGGTACCACTCGGTGCGCGCGATCTCGATGCCGTTCAGCCGGCCCGCGCTCATGATCTTGATGCCCTGAGCGCCAAGGCGCATTGCGTTCTGCATCGCGCGCTTCATCGCGCGGCGGAACATGATCCGCTTCTCCAGCTGCTGGGCGATCGAGTCGGCGATGAGCTGCGCGTCGACCTCGGGCTTGCGCACTTCCTCGATGTTGACGTGCACCATCTGCACGCCGAGGAGCTTGCGCAGCTCCGCCTTGAGGAGCTCGATGTCCTCCCCTTTCTTGCCGATCACGACGCCGGGCCGGGCGCTGTGGATCGTGATGCGCGCGTCCTTCGCCGGGCGCTCGATGACGACCTTGCTCACCGATGCGTGCGAGAGCTTCTTCTTCAGGTAGTCGCGGACCTTCAGGTCCTCGTTGAGCATGCCGGAGAAGCTGCGCCCGCCCGCGAACCAGCGCGAGGTCCAGTTGCGGTTGAACGCGAGGCGGAAACCGGTCGGATTGATCTTCTGTCCCATACGCCTGCCCTCAGCCCTTGTCCCCGACCGTCACGAAGATGTGGCAGGTCGGCTTGTTAATCCGGTTGCCGCGCCCCTTCGCCCGCGCGTGGAAGCGCTTGATGATCGTGCCGCGCTCGACCTGGATGCCGGTCACGCGCAGCTCGTCGACGTCCGCGCCGTCGTTGTGCTCGGCGTTGGCGATCGCCGACTCGAGCACCTTCTTGATGATCCGCGCGCCCTTCTGCGGCGCGAAAGCGAGGATGTTCAGCGCCTTCTCGACCGGCTGGCCACGCACCATGTCCGCGACGAGCCGGCCCTTCTGCACCGAGAGGCGCACGCCGTACAGCTTGGCCTGGGTTTCCATGCTCGCTCCCCTACTTCCTGGCCGGCGCGGCGGGCGCCGCCACCTTGCGGTCGGCCGAATGCGCCTTGAAGGTGCGCGTGAGCGCGAACTCGCCCAGCTTGTGGCCTACCATGTTCTCGGAGATGTAGACCGGGATGTGCTGCTTGCCGTTGTGCACGGCGATCGTCAGCCCCACGAAGTCGGGCACGACGGTCGAGCGGCGCGACCAGGTCTTGATCGGGCGCTTGTCGCCGCCGGCGCGCGCAGCCTCCACCTTCTTCAGCAGGTGGTGGTCGACGAAGGGGCCCTTCTTGATCGAGCGGGACATTTCCGTTTACCTCTTGTGGCGCGTCGCGACGATCATGCTGCGCGTACGCTTGTTCTTGCGCGTGCGATAGCCCTTGGTGAGCTTGCCCCACGGCGAAACCGGGTCGCGCTTGGTGCCGGTGCGGCCCTCGCCGCCGCCGTGCGGGTGATCGACCGGATTCATCACGACGCCGCGCACCGTCGGGCGCACGCCCTTCCAGCGCACGCGCCCGGCCTTGCCGGTCTGCTCGAGCGAGTGCTCCTCGTTGCCGACCTCGCCGAGCGTCGCGCGGCAGTCGACGTGCACCTTGCGGATCTCGCCGGAGCGCAGCCGCACCTGGGCGTAGCTTCCCTCACGCGCCAGCAGCTGCGCCGAGCTGCCGGCCGAGCGCGCGAGCTGAGCGCCCTTGCCCGGTTGCAGCTCGATGCAGTGCACGGTCGTGCCGATCGGGATGTTGCGCAGCGGCAGCGCGTTCCCCGGCTTGATCTGCGCCTCGGCGCCGCTCATGAGCTGCGCGCCGGCCGCCACGCCCTTCGGCGCGATGATGTACCTGCGCTCGCCGTCGACGTAGAGCAGCAGGGCGATGTGCGCGCTGCGGTTCGGGTCGTACTCCAGGCGCTCGATCTTGGCCGGAATGCCGTCCTTGTCGCGCTTGAAGTCGATCACCCGGTAGTGCTGCTTGTGGCCGCCGCCCTGGTGGCGCGTGGTGATGTGGCCGTAGTTGTTGCGGCCCGACTTGCGCAGCTTCTTCTCGAGCAGCGCGTCGAACGGGCGGCCCTTGTGCAAGCCGGGCGTCACCACTTTCACGAAGTGGCGCCGGCCGGCGGAGGTGGGTTTGACCTTGACGAGTGCCATGGCTCTACTCCGTCGCCTGGAACGTGATGTCCTGGCCGGCGGCGAGGCTCACGTACGCTTTCTTCCAGTTGCGGCGCCGGCCGGCGAACTTGCCGGAGCGCTTGTGCTTGCCCTTCACGTTGGCGACGGTCACCCCGGTCACCTGAACCTTCTTTTCCTTGGTGCTGAAGAGCAGTTCGACCGCGGCCTTGATCTCGGGCTTGGTCGCGTCGTCGAGCACGCGGAACACGTACTGGTTCACCTTCTCGCCGACGAACGTGCTCTTCTCCGAGACCACCGGTGCGAGCAGGACCTTCATCAGCCGTTCCTGGTTGAGCGCGCTCATGCGAGCATCTCCTCGAGCTTGGCGACCGCCTTGCGCGTGACGAGCACGTTGCGCGAGCGCACCAGCGAGACGGGATCGGCCTGGCGCACGTCGACCACCGTGACGTTGGGCAGGTTGCGGGAGGAGAGGAGCAGGTTCTGGTCCACGCCGTCGGTGATGACCAGGACCTCGTCGAGGCCGAGGCCCTTCACCTTCTGCGCGAGCGCCTTGGTCTTCGGCGCCTCGACCCGGAAGTCCTCCACGACCGAAAGCCGGCCCTCGCGCGCAAGCTGGGACAGGATCGACGCCATGCCGGCGCGGTACATCTTGCGGTTGATCTTCTGCGAGAAGTTCTCGTCCGGCGAGTTGGGGAAGATCCGTGCGCCCCCGCGCCACAACGGGCTGCCGGAGAAGCCGGCGCGTGCGCGCCCGGTTCCCTTCTGGCGCCACGGCTTGCGATGCGAGTGGCTCACGTCGCCGCGCGCCTTCTGCGCGCGCGTGCCACGCCGCGCGTTCGCCTGGAAGGCGACGACGATCTGGTGCACGAGCGCCTCGTTGAACTCGCGCCCGAACGCGGCGTCGGACGCGGCCACGGTGGCGGCGCTCTTGCCCTGGTCGTTGATCAGCTTCAATTCCATCGCGTGGCTCCCTTACTTCTTCGCCGGCGCCTTGGACTTCGGCGTCTTGGCAGCGGGCTTGACCACGATGTGACCCCCGTCGTACCCCGGCACCGAGCCGCGCACGAGCAGGAGCCCCCGCTCGGCGTCGATGCGCACGATCTCGAGATTCGGGACCGTGCGGCTGACCGCGCCGAGATGGCCCGCCATGCGCTTGCCGGGGAAGACCTTCGACGGCGACTGGTTCTGGCCGGTTGAGCCGGGCCGGTTGTGCGAGATCGAGTTGCCGTGGCTCGCGCGGTTCGACGAGAAGTGGTGGCGCTTGATGACGCCAGCGAACCCCTTGCCGAGCGACGTGCCCGATACGTCGACCTTCTGCCCGACCTGGAAGAGGTCCACCCCGAGCTTCCCGCCGACCTGGAAGTTCGCGAGGTCGCCCGCGGGGACGCGGAATTCCTTGAGGACGGTGCCGCCCTCGACGCCGGCCTTGGCAAAGTGCCCGGCCATCGGCTTGGTGACGCGGTTGGCGCGGCGCTTCCCGTAGGTCACCTGCACGGCCGAGTAGCCGTCGGTGTCGGGATTCTTGATCTGCGTGACGCGGTTGTCGGCGACCTCGAGCACCGTCACCGGCAGGCTGTCGCCATCGTCGGTGAAGACGCGGGTCATGCCGACCTTGCGGCCGACGAGTCCGAGACTCATGACTTCATCCTTCTATGTGTTGCCCCGACGCTTTCGCCCGGGGGCCAGCTTCAATTGGCTGACAACGATCGAACTTGCGTAAGAATTCCCCGGGGCCGGCTTCGCCGACCCCGTCCGGCTACAACTTGATCTCTACGTCCACGCCCGCGGGCAGGTCGAGCTTCATCAGCGCGTCGACCGTCTTGTCGGTCGGGTCGATGATGTCCATCAGGCGCAGGTGCGTGCGGATCTCCATCTGGTCCCGCGACGCCTTGTCGATGTGCGGCGAGCGCAGCAGATCGAACTTCTGGATCCGCGTCGGGAGCGGCACCGGTCCCTTCACGACCGCGCCGGTGCGCTTCGCCGTGTCGACGATCTCGAGCGCCGACTGATCGATCAGCTTGTAGTCGAACGCCTTCAGGCGAATGCGAATTTTCTGACTCTGGACGGCCATGATTGCGGGATCTCTCGTTACTCGATGACCTTGGACACGACGCCGGCGCCGACGGTGCGCCCGCCCTCGCGAATGGCAAAGCGCAAGCCCTCCTCCATCGCGATCGGGGCAATCAGCGTCACCTGGA
>Ga0268299_1000653_pt1 | contig 94364 bp, 101 predicted proteins | sample NOBtaG_FD_193484 | JGI IMG/M metagenome (GOLD analysis project Ga0268299, IMG submission 193484) | Activated sludge microbial communities from bioreactor in Nijmegen, Gelderland, Netherland - NOB reactor | ecosystem: Engineered > Bioreactor > Aerobic > Activated sludge | place: Netherlands...
AAAATACACGATTCGTGCAGGGGGTTGGCCGTGCACTTCGCCGAGCGGCGAAAGCGGCGCGCAAGACCGCTAAGATGTACGGGACGCCGATCTATGTGTGGGAAAACGGGAAGGTGGTGGCGAAGAAGCCATGAGCTGACTATCGATCACTAGTCCCTTTCATAAACGTTTAGATCTCGGCGCGAAGACAACATCTCCTGTAAATTATCAGCACCTTCCTGCCTTGTACCTACACCACCTTCAGACAATAGGTTTATTCCAAAACCACTAAGGCGGACCAATCTGAGTAGGGTTAGTCAGAAGCTTCCGATGCTTCATCGAGAAGTTCATCAAAGTATCGAAATCCCTTCGCTGTAAGGGATTCAGCGAGATCGATGGCCTCCTCTCTCGCTGCGCTTCTCTTGCTCTTCAACACGATAGAAAGAATCTTCTTGATTGCATCAAGCCGACTTGAGATCTCCCACTGTTGCTCTACCCCTTCGCACAACAAACGCAGGCAATGCATGGTCTCCAGAGGCATGACACGACCAACAACGAGGAGACGCTCGAGGACCAAATAGTCCACGTCAATTGTTTTAGCCAACCGAAGAACCATCGTCAGCTGAGCCATTGACCACTTCTGTGGGAATTTCCCAGAAGCGAACCACCATCCATATGCGGCCAAGGTTCTTACGTTCTGAGCCGGATTGTCTTTAGCCTTTTCAACTCTTCCTTCCCAAAGTTTACGGAGTCGTTCAATAACAGCAGGAGATACCTTTCCTGAGGAATGAATCCATCGCCCCAAGACCTCAAACGCGTGCCCACGGATTTTATCAGTGGCAATCGAGAAGAATCTTCCGAGAATCCCCGATGTCCCTCGATAAGGCAATTTGCCATGCCAATAGAAAGTCATCAAATGCTCAGCCAGTCTCTCTTTAGGATCTCCTACTCCATGCTCAATAGTTAGTGGACTGCTAAGTTCTGCGACAGCTCTTGAGTATTGGGCACGCAGGACATCCAACATATTTAGGTATGGCATTGAGAAAATGATGTAGGTATCCCATGCCGCGTCTCTGTGCTTGCGCAACCCCATAGCCTCGGGAAAGATCCTTTTAACGTTTCGTGTTGCCCACCTGGCATCCAACCAATGGAGTGTAGGAAACCAACGACCATATACCGATCGAATTGCCAATGAGGGATCTCTTGTCGGTTCTAAGTGCGCTTCCAGCACATCGCGAACTTCTGGCATTGACTTTAGCCCCTGCGCAGCTAATCTCTTTTTTCCTTCGTTAGATAGGTTTCGTTTGACCCAGCAGGCATAGCGAACAACGGCCTCGATAGCTTCTCCTCGAACGCTGTTGATCGCAAGGTGTGACGGGTCGGCACTGAGCCCTTTCCTTTCGACTTCGTCCTCGGGTTCAGGATGTGGGTCATTGGTAACAGGAATTAGAGCTGCCCACGCTCGTTCTCGCAAATGCCATGGGATAGAACCATCACCTTCCAAGAATCCTGACGAGAGCAAACTTGCCACAGCCTTACGTGCCCAGCTCCAATCCGGATCCGTCCCCCACTTGTCAACTTTGCGACCAGGAATTTCTCTTGCCTGGGTTACCACCCAATATGACAGGTCGATTACCGGAGCCCATGCAAACGGTTTCTTTTGCCCAATCGCATCTCGAAACCCTTGCAGTAATGACCGGATGTAGGTGGGGTCAAGCCCTTCGAACGACGATGCAAACGGTGCATACTTTGCAGGATCGTTCGCCACCATCTGACTGATCTCTCGCCCCAATCCTTCTCGGGACGGCACAATGCCGAGCGATTCTTCTTCTGGCGTCCAATCCGTTAAGAATTGGCGAAGTTCATCCTCTTGCATCTGCGACAGATCAGTTGCCCTCTTGGGACTCGTGGGTCCTCTCGTTACACCGATCGAGTAGAAAGAGAATTCTGGATGTTCAGGTGGACCAAATTCCTCCTCTAGAGCACGGTATCGACCTGCCCACGGCTCAGAAAGCGACTCACTAAAGACTGCCAACCTCTTAAGTTGCCAGGCCTTCTTATACTTTTCCGTGTCTTCTACGCTCGGGCCCCCGCCAGTTGCTTCCATTACACGCTGTACCCATCCATCCACATCGGGAGGTCCAGCCTCAATCCAACCTAGTACGATCTGCTGATCCGACAAGTCCAGCGCCCTAAACATCTTTTTTAGAAGAAGGCGATACTCATGCGAAATACCGGCATCCTCAAAATTTGCAGGCTTCAACAGTTCTTCCCGAATAAGGTCACCTACAGCGTCCGGCCGTTCCCTTATGATGTGCAGTACAATCCTATCGAACACTTTCCATTTGCGAGGGGTCGCATTATGCGAATTGTAACGCACACAGCGGACGACCTCTCGGACAAGCATCGGATTAGCAGCTGTGATTGCTTCACTTGCGTCGCGTACAGCCGACACCAGACTTCCTTTTAAATCCCGCCCTTCGTTCTGGCTATGACTTTCTATTGCAGTTCTCCAAATATATGAATAGTCTTCTGACTCTGCGTCTTCGTCCCCACACGAAAAAACAATGGCCTGCTCAAGAAGATCACAAAGTAAATCGAGCGCCTTCAATCCCTCTGCTGAAACTAGGTCAGGGATATGCTCCTTTAAGATCCGCTCATAGTTCCAATCAGAAAGAACTGATTTGGGTTCGGGTGGATATGAGAGCTTTTCACCTTCAAAGCCTTCCATCGGCTCTTTCTGTTCTTTGTGCAGCTCTAGCAATGCCTTCGCTAGGGCTAACGCCTTCTCAATCTGTCCCCCAAGAGCGAGATGACTGATCAATTTTCCGAGCCTGTCTGCTAGTCGAAGTTGATACTTGGACTTGGCCCACCCTATCGCCTTGGGAACTATTCTTTGAGCAATTTCTGGGGGCATCGCGAGCGCAGCGTCAGTAAGGTCTTCGTGGATTCTGACATTGGCAGTTTCCGGTATTCGGAGTGCAAATCGTGCAACAAGATCAGGCGCCTTCGCAGCCACCCGTACCAGATACCGTGAGGGAGGCCATATCGGAAAACTGATCCAGTCTTTCTCCTCAACTGGAGGGTACGGCTTATCGAATATGCCTTCTGCGGCGAGAGGTTCTAGCCAATCTGGCGACTTTAATTCGTCAAAGAAGAATTCAAAGTCTACTGGTCGCTCTATGGCCTTAAGGGCCTTTCTGACAACTTCAGGTCTGGGCATTTCTTTCGCCCTCTTTAATAATCGCCAAAATTCTCTTCTTTGAACGACTAGTCTTGGGGAATAGACGAGCCAGAAGGAATTCCTCGAAGCTTCTTACATATCCGGCGAACTCGGTTTCACTAGCTAGAGATCCGTGATGCGCAATTTTCTGGAAATATTCATCATAGGTTCTCCATTCTTGAATACGAATCTGCTCGATCATTTCAGGAAGAGGGTACCGTTGAAAATCCGTGTGCTTCAGCAACTTTTCTCCCTGTTGGGCTTTGGGAGACCTCAACGTGATTGCGACACGAAAGAACTCGTCTAATGATCCAAGAAATTTTGCAGTATGGGAATCAATGGTTCCGTCCCATTTCCCATCTTTGAGATTCTTGGTGTTTCTCTTCGCTTTGTCCCATGCCTTCACCATCTCCTGGATCAAGGCCTTCAGCCCAGGGGGACTTCCTTTTGGGCTTGGAACTTCAGCAGAAGGGACGCTACTTGCCAACTTCTCCATCAGTTCCCTGAAACCATGGGCGGCATGAGCGAAACGATCAACATTCGCCAAATCTTCCATCGCATAGATTGCACCTCCGTAAATTTTAGAAAGCCCGTAAGCTTCTTGCCCTTCCTCAATTCTCTTCTCATCAATATCAGAAAGCTTCTTGTCTAGGGCTCGTTGTGATCTTGACAGCCTGGCCCCACGACTTGCTGTAGGAATCGGAGGATTAGAAAACCGCTTTTTACTCACGCCATGCCCTCGATGATGCAACACGTCTTCGCTCTGCCCTAGACAATACCCCAGTACAATCAGTTATGGAAATTTACAAGAAATAGGCGCAGCTACATAGTTGAGAGGGTTACCGCAAACATTAGATGGAGGTGAAAAGGTATTGGCAGACTTTTCTGCAGCCTCTGCCACGGGCTAGTCAGTGACACCTGATTCTAGTGGTATCGAGGCTACCCCTGCGAGCTGAGGGAAACCTGATCAGGAATTGAGTTAGTGCATCAGTTTGATCGAGCAATAGAGCGCGTAGCCTTGGATCACCATCCTGGTCACTAGTAATCCGAGTGCGATCTGAAGCCAATGTGACTCAGGATGATCGAGTCGGTACAGGCCAATGATGAACCCACGCGCGATGACACCCCTCAGCCACCAAATTCTGCCGAGGAGGTTTTGAGTGAATCCATTTTCTCAGTCTACATCTGAAAATGCAAAGAGACCAACTGCGCCTAGCGGACATCCCTATTCAGATCATGATTCCGAACGGTGGTTGGTTCGGCAATCCGGAACCGGACTTCATCCACATACGAATAAGCCGATGTCTGTTCCCCGGCAAAGAGACCGCAGCGGTAGAGGCCTGAGGGCCAACCTGCTTTCGGCGGGGTGAGGAGAAAATAGCCGGAGCGGTCGTTCGTGGTGGTCATGACGCGATCCTGGACCATCGTCTGTGGATCTTCGGTCATGTCACGAGTTTCGACTGAACAACGTGCGGTCAGCGGGACTGTGTCGAATGAGTCGGATAGCAGCCTGAACACCAAATAGATTTCTGGTTGAGTAGCAGAAAATGTATCGCCTGGATTCAATGGGATGAACTCGTGAGCCCCGGTTGGGAAATCATCGCGCACGACTTTTGTCGCCGGAATCACGAACCGAAACCAGCTAAAATCGGCGTCCCGCCCGGCAATCGCCACGCCCGTTTCTAACGTCTTCTGGGCTTTGATTTTCTCAATCGCCTTCGCATACAGAGCCTCTTCCGAGGGCACAGCTGCCTGGGTTCCTGAGTCCTTCACCCTCTTGTCCTCTTCCTCCTTCAACTTCAGCAGCTCAGGAACATGAGGCTTCACCTTATCGAGCCACCGAGCAATTTTGTCCTTTGCCAAGACACGGGTACCGGCTGGAAACGGAACATCCTTATTCGCCTGTTCAAACTCAACGGCTGCGTCATACAACAGTTGAAAATGGATGAAGGCGTCGTCCCACCGTTGCAACTTCACGTAGCACTGTCCCATCCGGTACGTCGTATCGGCGAAATCCTCCTCGCTTGGATTGAGATTCGAAATATTGCCGAATACGGCGATCGCCTCCTCGCAGCGATCTAATTGCATCAACGTCAGGCCCAACTGATGGGTGGCGATGGGATCACCGGGGTTGAGTGCCAAGAGCTTCCGATATATTGGTTCGGCCTCCTGATACCGACCAGCCTCAAACAGGTTCCAGGCATCCGATCGAATTACGGCCCATTCCTTCAATTGAGTCGCAGTAGCCGCAGGCGTCAACGTTGGACTGAATCGTCGCCCTCGCTCCATCGACTCATACAGCTGTGCGAGTTGATTCTTGGCTGGCAACTCAAGAGGAGAACTAGGCGCAGCATGTTCCAGCACATACTGAAGATCGGCATCCGCGCCTTGATAATCCAGCACATCGAAGCGGGCACGAGCCAAAGCAAGGCGCCAGCCCAGGAACTCCGGCTTCAACTCCACCGCCCGCTTATACGATTCCAGTGATTCCTCCAACCGATCGAGCTTCCGAAGCTCCTGCGCCAGTCGCCAGTAGCCCAGTGGATTCTTGGCATCAAGCTGCACAATGGAGCGAAGCTCTGCAATCGCCTCCGCTTCCTGTCCCCACCGAACCAACACCGCCCATTTCGCCCAGCGGACATCCAGCGCAACAGGATCTGCAGCAAGGACTCGATCATAGGATTGAATGGCTTCCTTTGGATCGCGCAACGTGGAGAGAATGTCCCCTCGTAACTTTTGGAGGGAGCGCGCGCGTGGGTGGTCAGGAATACCTTGCTCAAGCAATTCAAGCGCGGACGTCACCGCCCCACTCTCCCAGGCCGCCTTGGCCTGCTCCACTACCTTTTCCACAGAACGGACGGACGAATCTTCAGCACCCGTCGCCTGTACGAGACCACACAGGAGGGAGAGCAGGATTGTCGACAGGTAAAATGGCAGCTGATTCCTTCTGGCCCACGCACTAGATCGCAAGGGGTCACTCCAAACTATTCTAACGATGCCTGATAGACGCTCACTATATCAAGAAGCCACGCCTTGGCGAAATCAACGGCGTCCGCACGCGTGCGCTTGACGAACGGGGGAGAGCACCATAGGGTATCCACTCATGTATGGTGAGGATCTGGCCTATATCCATGACCAAGGGTATTCATCGGGAACGAAACAGGCAGCCCCCTTCATTGTACGAATGCTACAATCGAGAGACCTGCGTTATGGCCGGATTCTCAATATCGGCTGCGGTACTGGCCATTCAACTGCAGTATTTGCGAAAGCAGGTTATGACGTCATTGGGGTGGACCGCTCTCCGGCAATGGTCCGCTTCGCCAAACGACGAACGCCTCGAGGTACTTTCATGACCGCTTCGTCCTTGATGAGCATCAAGACACCGTCGGATTTGATCGTAGCGATCGGTGACGTCTTCAATTACCTTTCATCTCGCCAAGCGCTACAGGACATGATACGCGAAACATTTGAGACACTTCGTCCTGATGGATACTTGGTTTTCGATATCCGAACGCCTCCTCCACCCGGCGGCTTACAGGGATGGTCTAATGGGCGAACGGGAAAGGATTGGGCTGTCATTGCAACCAGTTGCGTCGCACCAAACAAACAGCGACTGACCCGCACGATTACCATCTTCCGCAAAGTCCGGGGCAAACGGCGCCGTGGGAAAGAAACCCACCGGCAACAGTTATATCAACCCGTCGAGATTCACCACTGGCTACGATCCAAAGGGTTTCGCATGCAGGTGCGATGTGGATATGGACGGACTCAGATTTGTCCCGGTGGAAAAGTCTTCATCTCCCGTAAGCCGCTCACCTCCTAATCATGATCTGAGCGAAGGGCCTGAGTGGCATCTCACCACCCAGGCCCACGGTCTTAGCGCTTGTCGATTTGGATGGATACCGGCACCGGATTCGACACAATATCGTACACCGGTGAAAATTTCGTGAGTGCTTCTAACTGCTCTGCGGACGCATCCGACTTGATCGTGAAGTTGGCACGGATCTGCTTGTACCCTCTCCTGACTTCATCCGAGAGCCCAAGAAAACCCTGTAAGTCAAGGTCGCCCTCTAGCTTCGATTCGACCGACTCGATATGAATGCCACGCGCCGCAGCATGGTACACAAGCGAGGTCGTCAGGCAAGCAGCCAGTGCATGGAGGACGAACTCCACTGGATTCGCCCCTTGATCCTTTCCGAGCAATACATGAGGCTCGTCGGCATCGAGCTCGAACGGCTTGGTCCTTGTTGTATCTTCCTGACCTGCGCCATAAAACCCCTTGATCGTGGATCGATTGTGCCCTCCGCTGATCCAGCGGTTGATGGCTCGGAACTGTGAGGTTCCCAAACTTGGATTCTGCTGGACAGCCTGAACCGTCTGACCCAACCGCTCTACATCGACGCCGTTAATGACTCCACTCATCGTTGCCTGTGACATACGATCTCCTCCTTCTCGCTGACATTGGTTATGGACCTGTTGCCGAAAGAAAAGCCGGTCGGCATTCCGGCAGATTGACTCCCAGTTCATCCCTGACCCCGTTCAAGCTGGAATTGTTGAAACACCTGGCCACACGATGGCACGCTGGACTGCGGTGAAAAGAATGTGCGCACAAGAAGTTCCCACGAGAGCGACTGTTGGCGGTTCCAGAATGCCAAGGACAATACGCGAGCCAGAAAGCAGTACCCGATCGCAACTCTAGCACCGGTGCCTACAAGTTGGACCCAGTGAATCCATTGGAGTGGTCCCCACAATCCGGCAAGCAACAACCCCAGATAAGCAACCCGTACCTGCACGGGAAACGACGTGACGTCTCGCGTCAGCCAGATCACATGGCCAATCTGAACGGCACACAATGCCATTGCCAGATACAATCCCATCCACCATCCCATGAGACTGCTTGCAAGTAATCCCACCGTCATGAACCAGTACCACCAACCAAGTTCTCGTGTTGTCGCCATCGTCATCATCCTTCTCCTGATGCGTATCACTGTGCTGCTATGCCGCTAGAGCAGCATTGATGCCAGGGGGGCGACTTCGAGAAACCGATGGAATATCAGGCAGATTGAAGCGAACAAGACAAACCGAGCAGCTCACGAGATTTCACAACTCGTGAAATCTCACGAGAGGATTTATGAAATGTCGAAAGTTTGTCTGAAGATAACCACAAGAGGGTGAGGTAAAAGAGACGTGACGAGTCGAGAACAAATATGCGTTTAACGAGGTTTCTGAATCTTCAACGCTTTCATGCGCGATGAGAGTGTCGAGGCATTGATTCCGAGCAATGATGCTGCGCCCTGTTCACCTGACACTTTCCACTTGGTGGTTTCAAGCGCTCTCAAGATATTGGCTCGTTCTAGTTCCTCGAGTTCCTTGGCTGAAAGAATAGCGCCATGAAGAGATGCTGGTCTGTTCACCACCACTCCCTGAACGGAGGGCATCTCTGGTAAAGCTCGATCGAGGTTGAGCTTGCCGGCTTCCGCCGTGATGACGGCTCGCTCGATCACGTTTTGGAGCTCCCGCACGTTCCCCGGCCAATGATAGGTTTGAAACCGACGGGCATCACTGGCAGACAACGGCGCAAGTGTCCGTCCCATCTTCGTCGCGAATCGTTGGGCAAAGACAGAGGCCAGACGCACCACATCGTCGCCCCGCTCACGGAGAGGAGGCAGGCGGACTGGAAATACATTGAGCCTATAATACAGGTCTTCGCGGAAAGTGCCTTGCTTGGCCGATGCGGCAAGATCCCGATTGGTCGCGGCCAGCACCCGCACGTCGACTTTCTTGGTCCTCGAACTGCCGACGGGATCGAATTCTCCCTCTTGGAGCACCCGCAGCAGCTTCGCCTGTAACTCAAACGGCAATTCACCGACTTCGTCGAGAAAGATGGTCCCTCCGTCGGCGAGAGCAAACCGTCCGTCGCGCTTCTTGGTGGCTCCCGTAAAAGCACCAGGCTCGTGACCAAAGAATTCGCTCTCGATCAAAGTTGCCGGGATGGCAGCACAATTGACGGTGACCAACGGCCGTTCACGCCGGCAACTGGCAGCATGGATAGCCCGTGCAACCAGTTCCTTGCCGGTGCCGGTTTCACCCATGATAAGGACCGTCGTGTTCGTCGCTGCAACTTGGGTGATGTCGCGAAGTACCTGTTGAAGGGCCTGGCTCTCACCGACCAGCGTCCCGTTTGGATGCAAAGCCTGCAATTCCTCACGGAGCAGTTCGGTTTCTACCGTCAGCGATTGGATTCTCTCCTCAGCCTCCACCCGATCGTGGACATTGCGCAAGATCAGTGTGGTAAATTTCTTCCGATGCAGTTCAAACCTGGACATGGTCGCCTCGGCGGGAAATGAGTGGCCTCCAGGACAACATGCGGTGAGTCCACTTGGAATCCACAACGATTGGTCCCCTTCTGGACGCCTGTCCAATTGGTCCGCCAGTGAGATCAGCCGATCGGCATCATCGGAACTGACGAAACGTCGAAAATCCTGGCCGATCATCTTGTCCTCGCCACATTGAAAGGCTTTCTCGGTTGCGGGATTCACGCGGGTGATGCGCAGTTGATCATCCAACTCAATAATCGCATCCATCGCGCTGGAGAGCAGCCGACCAACTTTTTCTTCCCGCTCTCGAACCTCGGCTTCCGCCCGCATCCGACGTAGTTCCGCTGTCGCACGCGCGGCAAAGATTTTGAAAATCGCATGGACCCTCGGCTCCTCCGGAATCGGTCGCCGGTCAATCACCGCCATATGGCCCAGTATCCGACCATCGGCGGCCTCAATCGGCACGCCCATGTAACTGACCGCGTCGATAGTTCTTAATTCCTCATCGTGAGGGAAAATCTCCAGAATACGATCAGGGAAATGTACGAGTTTGGCTGTATCGATCACGCGCTCACAAGGAGTTCCCGCGATGTCTACCTCATAGTCTCTGACCCACTCACCATCCATCCAAAAAGCCAGGGCCCGCAGACGACGTCTGTCTGGGAAATATTCCGTAACCCAGGCTCCGTGCGTGCCGAGAACTCTGGCCAGGTTTTCGACCAGTGCGGTAAAAAACTGTTGTCCGGTTTCCGTTGCGGTACCTTCGAGAATCACGCGCAAGGCTACATCGGTTTCGAGGTTCTGAAGAGGCCTGGATGGATCGGCCAGTGGAATAGTCATGGCATGGAAGTATGAAACGGGCGAGAGGCAGATTCAAGAGTTGGATTCATTTCAATGCAAAACTCCTCCCAGGATTGTCACGTGGTCGCGTTCACGACGAGTGATGCACGGAGGCACGAGAGGCATCTGTCTTTTATCCATCTCTTCCTTGACCTCCCTTCCTGGCCTCGATACTCTGGCGTCAGCCGTCCTCACGAACAACATTCAGCTGGAGATGCAACGTGATCCTTGTCACAGGCGGTGCCGGTTATATCGGTTCTCACACCTGTGTCGAGCTGCTTCTGGCAGGACAGGACGTGACCGTCTTCGATAATTTTTGCAACAGCCACCCCGAATCACTCGAGCGGGTACAACGGATCGCGGGAAAGCAGCTTCGCATCATCCGTGGCGACATCCGCGACCGAGCAACACTGGTGACGGCGCTGCGGGACAGTGGTGCGCAAGCGGTGATTCATTTTGCAGGACTCAAAGCCGTCGGTGAGTCCGTTCAGCAGCCGCTGTCCTATTACGACAATAACGTTGTCGGGTCTTTACGTCTGTTGGAGGCGATGGGCATCTGTGGGGTCAAGACATTGGTGTTCAGTTCTTCCGCCACGGTCTACGGCAATCCGCAACAGCTGCCGTTGACAGAAGACCATCCGCTGTCAGCAACCAATCCCTACGGGCAAACGAAGCTGACGGTGGAGCACATCCTGCGTGATGTGCAACGCGGCGACACCTCATGGCGTATCGGGATTCTCCGATACTTCAATCCGGTCGGCGCGCACAAGAGTGGACTCATCGGTGAGGATCCGCAAGGGCCGCCGAACAACCTGATGCCGTTCGTGGCGCAGGTGGCAGTCGGCCGCCGCCCGCACCTGAATGTATTCGGTAACGACTACCCCACGAAAGACGGGACCGGCGTGCGCGATTACATCCACGTCGTGGACCTCGCCATCGGACATCTCAAGGCACTGGAAGCCCTTGAGCGGGCGACGCACCAGACGGAATGCCTCACGGTCAACCTCGGAACCGGAACCGGGTACAGCGTACTGGAGATTGTCCGAGTATTCGAGCAAGCCAGCGGCAAGCCGGTGCCGTACAAGCTCGCGCCTCGTCGACCCGGTGATGTCGCGGCCTGTTATGCCGATCCCGACAAGGCGGCTGCTCTTCTCGGCTGGCAAGCGAAACGGAGCCTTACTGACATGTGCGCCGATACGTGGAAATGGCAGAGTCTCAACCCGCAGGGGTACGGCCCTCCAGGCGTAGTAACGTAATGGAGGTCAAGGTTGAGGCTCAGGTTACGTGAATCCAAACTCCCTGCTGGGCCTTTTCATCGATCTTAGCCTATATCGGATGTATCAGCGACGACCTGCCGGACAGCCTTTTTGAGCATCCTGCTAAACCACGCTGATGGCGCCCGGTCGTCGTGCCACACATGGGCGCCATGCTACACTGCGACTGCGATGTTCGACGTCATCCTCTATCAACCGGAAATTCCACCGAACACCGGCAATATCATTCGTCTCTGCGCCAATAGTGGCGTGCGACTGCACCTGGTGAAGCCTCTGGGGTTTTCTCTCGAAGATAAACAATTGCTACGGGCCGGATTGGACTATCACGAGTTCGCAACCCTCAGCGTCTATGAGAATTGGGCCGAGTGTGCCGAACGATTCAACCATCGCCGCCTGTTTGCCGTCTCGACAAGAAATACCCAGCGGTATGATCGCATCGCCTATGCTCAAGATGATGCGTTTCTGTTCGGTCCGGAAACCCGTGGACTCCCGACCGACTTACTGGACACATTCTCAGCGGAACGACGGATTCGTCTCCCCATGCGCCCGGAGAGTCGCAGTCTCAATCTTTCGAACGCGGTCGCGGTCATTGTCTACGAGGCATGGCGACAGATGGGTTTTCAGGACGGCCGCTGATATTCATTCCCTCAACAGTAGAGAGCTTCATGGCCTCGGCATTCTCCCATGCATTCGTGGCACTCACACTCGGCAAAGCCCTACCGCATCTGGCGATGAAGTGGCCCCTCCTCTTGACCGGTGCAATCTGTTCGATTGTGCCGGATTTCGACGTGATCGGATTTGCTTTCGGCATTCAGTACGGTGACCTCTGGGGCCACCGCGGCATGACCCATTCCCTCTTCTTTGCCGGCCTGCTTAGCGCCGTGCTTGTGGCTCTTGGCTATCGGCAGGAATCATCGTCAACAAAAGCAGGAATCGGGCTGTATCTCTTTCTCTGCACAGCATCACATGGCGTCCTCGACGCGATGACAGACGGAGGGCTTGGCATCGCCTTCTTCTCTCCATTTGATCCCACTCGATATTTCTTTCCATTTCGACCAGTCGCGGTCTCTCCGATCAGCATCGGCAACTTCTTCCGTACCGATGCGCTGCGTATTCTCGCCAGCGAAATTCAGTGGATTTGGCTTCCGACCCTTGTGGTATTACTGACCGTTCGCGGACTCACGCATCTGATATCAGCTCGACCCTCTACAGAGCAGTCGCACCAGGATTGATCAGGCGGTCTCCTCATACCAACAAGGGCAGTTATACGATCAGTTCCACAAGCCCATAGACCTGAAGTTTCTTTCCTCCATACTCCAACTCACCATCGACCACGACCATCGAGAAACCACCGATCGCCCAGCTCCAGATACCGGTCCTCGATACCTGTTTGAGAGTCAGGACAGCCGCCCCCTGTGGCCCCGTCCACGTGACACGCCAAGCGGTAGGCCAGCGAAAAAAACCACGCGCCAATCCATGGTCAATCACCTCGATGTTCAGATCCTTCATCGAGCCGGTGACACCGCTGAAAGCCGTCCATCCATCCAGGACGCTCATTAAGGGGGCAAGGCGCTCACTGTGCTGCCGGTGGACATACACATCACCATCCGTGCCGATTTTTAGATAGAATCCTTGGTATCCGCTCCAGAGGTCCCAATAGGTGCGCGTGAGACGGTTGAAGTCCGGCATGAGGAGGTGCTCATAGACGACCCGTCCGGAAAAGACTCGATCTCGCCAGGTCAGGACAGCAGGGGCTGAACCCATCCACACGACCGCACCATGATCCTGCCGGCTCGTTCGCAGCTGAATCGGATCGATTGTCAATGTGAGACGATTGCTCTCACCCACAATGGTCATGCCTGTTTTAGGACTTCCCTGAAAGTGGAAGGAAGGCGAATCGGGGATCGTCTTCAGCTCCTTCCCGGCGTTCTCATAGCGGCTGTTGCCGTCAAGCCTCACCCATCCGGTTTTCTCATCGTGCAAGACGAGAAAGTGTTGCGCTTGATAGGCCTCCCCATCTCGCCCGCGACTGTTATCGATCGCGAACGTCACGTTCCCCTGACTGTCTTGTCCGACAAAGGAGAAGTAGTCCGAGACGTAGAGAAGAGACGAAGTTGGAATGTTCTCAGGTGAATCCTTAACTATAGTGAGACAGTCTCCTCTTGGCGGCAGGACTGTAGAAAGCAAGAAAAGAGAGATTACACCGCCTATCTGAGCATAAGACTTCATCGGTTTATTCTATCTGAAAGCGATATTCCATCTACGATAACAGGACTATCGAATTGACGCAGAGAGTCTGCCGTTGAGACATCTCCGGCCGTTCGATGCCGATGGGCTATGGCTGAGGTATTCTAAAAACCTGCCGATGCCGAGGATGTACAAATATGAATTTACCTTTCGAACAGCAAGCTGGCAATATCGCCGTGTAGTGCGACTCGGCGCTCCTATATATGTTCCTTCCATACAATCAACGCATAGGACTCTCGAGCTCTCTCATTCGTCATCGAACATGAACACTTGGGAACTTGGCTGGAAACTGTCTTTCTAATGCTGTCGTCAGCGCATCGGCAATCGCATAGACCTGTTGCTGCATCACCTGCCACGTTTCCGCCTCGTGGCTGTAATCTTCCTCCTGCAACTCGTTGATAAGTTCAACATGATGAGCCCCATGAGCAGCAAACAGACTGCGGACCGTGTCCTTTGGGAGATAGCGATTAACCCCACTGAAGAATGTAGCGATCTCGTCGGTATTTGAGGCATAGTTGGCCAGAGCCGCATCCTATCGGCTCTTACTTCCCGCAACAGTAGCCTCAGAATATGCTTTGATTGCGCCATACTGCTTGATTAGTAAAGCAGAGAGCCGCTCCGTCGCCGCTTCGCCGTAAAATGGTGGGTGGTTTCAAGTTCCAAGTGCAACAGGTGCATGATGGCGCAGTTGCGCATAGACCTCCAGTGGCGTCGCAAAGCCGAGGCATTTCCGTGGGCGCGAGTTGAGCCGATGAGCAATCGCGTTCAACTCGCGCTGGGTGTAGCCGGACAGGTTGGTCCCTTTGGGCAAGTACTGACGCAGCAGGCCATTGGTATTCTCGTTGGTCCCACGTTGCCAGGGGCTGTGTGGATCGGCAAAGAAGACCTGGATCGAGAGGCCGTGGGCGAGCCGTTCGTCTTCCGCCATCTCTTTACCACGATCGTAGGTCAACGTTTTCCGTAGCGGGGTGGGGACATGCCGGAGTTGCTTGGTAAAGCTCCGGTACGCACTGGCGGCATCGGTGCCGTCCATTTTGGCCAGCCGCGTGGTCCGCTCCACCAGGGTGCCCACGGCCGAGCCATTGCCGGACACCCTTCAGCAAGTCGCCTTCCCAGTGGCCAGGAACTGTGCGGTTGGCCACCTCAGTAGGCCGTTTGGTGATCGCTGTCATGTTGGGAATCTGGCCCCGGCGGTCGGCGTGTCTTGCGCGCCTGCCGCAGGGTGGCCAGCAATTCCGTCCGCAAGGCTCCACGCGGCAGTACATACAGAGCCGCATAGATGGTCTCGGCAGATAACCGCTTGCGCATGTCGTCAGGATACAGACGGCGGAGCCGTCCAGCAATCTGTTCGGGAGAGCAGCCCTGAGTGAGTTGGGCCCGAACATACGCCCACAAGCAGGGATTGGCCAGTTTCCGCAGTCGCCGGGGCTTACGGGCTCGAGCGGTCGCCTGGGGCTGGGCCGTGCTGGCGCGATACGAGGGATAGTCGCGTGAGGCGTTGCGGCGCACCTCACGGCTCATGGTGCTGGGGGCACGTCCCAACACCAACGCCATGGTTCGCAACGAATGGCCTGGGCTAGCCCCAGACTTAAGGTCTCACGTTCTTCAACACTCAGGTGTCGATCGCATCTCGTCGTCATGGCAACACCATAACCCATGCGGGCTGGTAGTGTTGCACTTGGAGTTAGAGCTCAAGGTGTAAATACTCCTGCAATCTGTATAGCGTTGGCCGTCGCTGCCTTCTCGGCATAATCCAGTGCTTTGCGATTGTTCGTCGTATTGTCCAGGGCGACATTCCGAATCCAAAAGTTGTGTCCGGACCACAGGTCACGCATGATGATCCTCAGGTCTTCCACGCTGAGAGTATTGGCGCCTGCCCCTGAACGCCCTTCGTATGCGCAACCTCCTAGGCTAACGGTCGCGAGCATGAGGGCTGCTATAACACGACGTATCGGAATCATCTTACCTCCTTTTTCTATGCGGTGAGCGGGAAAGCTGGTTCTCCCCACCCGAGTGATCGATACCACGTCTCTAACCGGAACTCGGCACTTTGAATACATGCAATTGTTTCGGATGTATAAAGACCACATCGCCTTGTTGTACCTTCAACTCCCGATAGCGCTCCTTCGTCAGCTCTACCGCAATCAGTCCTGGGGACTCATTCGACTCCAAGTCCAGATGCACTCGTGCACCCGCAGCGTTGACAAACTGCACAATGGCTTCGAGCTGTTCCGGCATGGTCCGGTGTGGACTCAGTTCCAGATCGTGAGGACGCACAAACGTCACTTCGTGTTCATTGGAGAGATCCACCACCTCCGACGAAGGTATTAGATGCGTTTTCTCCGCAACCCGCCCCTGTGACACACGTCCGTGGAACACGTTCACATCGCCAAGGAATTGATACACAAACGGCGTCGCCGGACTTTCATACACCTCGTCCGGCGTGCCGATCTGCTCGACATTCCCTTGATGCATCACCACAACCCGATCGGCGACTTCCAACGCCTCCTCCTGATCATGCGTGACAAGAATTCCCGTGATATGCAGCTCGTCATGGAGCCGACGCAACCAGCGGCGCAGCTCTTTCCGCACCTTTGCATCGAGCGCTCCGAACGGCTCATCCAACAGCAAGAGTTTTGGTTCTACGGCCAATGCACGGGCCAAGGCGACACGCTGTCGCTGTCCACCTGACAGTTGACTGGGATACCGATCCGCCATGGCCTGCAGCTGGACAAGCGTGAGCAATTCACGGACTTTCTCCTGAATCCGAGATGCCGAGGGTCGTTGCACTCGAGGCTTCACCGTGAGTCCAAACGCCACATTGTCGGCTACGGTCATGTGACGAAACAGAGCATAATGTTGAAACACAAACCCCACTTGGCGTTCCGTGATCCGCTGATTCGTCACTTCCGCTCCCTGCAGAAAGATACGCCCTTGGTCAGGACGTTCCAGTCCAGCCAAAATTCTCAGCAACGTCGTCTTGCCGCAACCAGAGGGACCGAGCAGCGCGATCAATTCCCCCGACTGCACATGAAGGTTGACGTCGTTGAGCACCGTAAACGCCCCGAATCGTTTGGTGACATGATCGACTTGAATGCTCATGGTGAACTCCCCAGGTTGAATCATTTCTCACACGTCGTTACTTTTAAATCTTCCGCCGATCGTGGGACGCGCTTTTTCGTTCGATCACGGTTTTGGCGATCAGCGTCACAATGGCTAGCAGAGTCAACAGGGACGCTACCGCAAACGCCGCGACCGCGTTGTACTCGTTGTACAGAATTTCCACGTGCAGCGGCATCGTATTCGTCAGTCCTCGGATATGACCGGAGACGACTGACACCGCGCCAAATTCACCCATCGCACGCGCATTGCACAAGATCACGCCATAGAGTAGGCTCCACTTGATATTCGGCAGCGTGACACGGGTAAACATCTGCCAGCCCGAGGCCCCCAGGGTGAGTGCTGCTTCCTCTTCCTCTCGCCCTTGCGCCTGCATCAGAGGGATCAACTCACGCGCCACAAACGGCACAGTCACAAAGATCGTGGCGAGCACGATACCCGGCAAGGCAAAAATGATCTTGATGTCATGCTCGGCCAGCCAGGGGCCCAACCAGCCTTGGGCCCCGAAGAGCATCACGTAAATTAAACCGGAGATGACCGGCGAGACAGCCAAGGGAATATCGATCAAGGAAATGAGAACTTGCTTGCCGATGAAATCGAACTTGGCAATAGCCCAGGCTGCGGCCACCCCAAACAGGGCATTGAGCGGCACGGCGATGGCCGCCACCAGCAGCGTCAAGCGGATGGCAGCGAGCGCATCATCATCTGCAAAGGAACTGAGATAGGCGGCCAGTCCGTGCTTCAAGGCTTCAGCGAAGATGGCAGTCAGTGGAATAAGGAGAAACAGCGTGAGATACAAGGACGCTGCGCCGATCAACAGTCGACGGACAAGCGCACTCTCCGTCGTGATCGAGTCTTTCCATTGCAAGCTCTTATCGGCGGTGGTCGTGCTGCTGAACAAACTCATTTCTTCCTCTTTCTACTGATTCATGTGGCGAGCGCTGCTCCACCATTGAAGGAGATTGATTATCAAGGCTAGAACGAACGAGACCACCAGCATGACCACGCCCAGGGCAGTAGCACCCGCATAGTCATACTGTTCCAATTTGGTCATGATGAGGAGCGGGGTGATCTCCGATTTCATCGGCATATTGCCTGCGATGAAGATCACGGACCCATATTCTCCGACGGCACGGGCGAAGGCCATGGCAATGCCCGTGAGGAGGGCCGGCCACAGCTCCGGTACGACCACTGCCCAAAAAGTTTGCCATCGATTCGCCCCTAGCGTAGTCGCAGCCTCTTCAACTTCTCGATCCAAGTCTTGGAGTACCGGCTGCACTGTACGGACCACGAACGGCAACCCGATGAAAGTCAACGCGACAAGGACACCCAGTGGGGTGAAAGCCACCTTGATGCCCAAGGGTTCAAGATACTGTCCGATCCATCCATTCGGTGAATAGATCGCGGCCAGCGTAATACCAGCCACGGCGGTCGGGAGCGCAAACGGAAGATCCACGAGGGCATCAACAACGGAACGGCCTGGGAAATGGTACCGAACCAGGACCCACGCGATGATCGACCCAAAAACTCCATTGATAAGGGCTCCAACCAGAGAAGCCCCGAACGTCAGTCTGTAGGAGGCAACTGCTCGAGGATCGGTGATGACATTCCAAAACTGGTCCCACGTCAGCGCACTGGTCTTCACAAAGAGCCCGCTAAGTGGAATCAATACGATGAGACTAAAATAAAAGAGCGTAAACCCCAGGGCCAGGCTGAATCCCGGAAGGACACTCGGCTGTTTCAATGTGAAGCTCATGAGATTCATATCCTTGTTAGACGATGAAGCATCTCCAGACCTATGAAGCCGTCTTCATACTCACGACTCGACGATCGATGAGGTTCCTTCCATCTAAATACCGCTCCTCTTGCACCTGGTATTGCAGCGCAGCTCGTGCCAACAGACGCGTCGAATCCAGCAGTGGAACGGCCGCCTGATACCCCGCCATAAGCAGCGGCAATTCCGTGCAGGCGAGGATGACTGCCTCTGCTCCATTCAGCGCCATTTCTACGATCACCTTCTGGATGAATAGCGCTGATTTTACTGTGCGAACTCCTGCGATCAATTCCTGCCGAATGATGTGCTGAATCCGAGCACGATCATCTTGCGCGAGAGCGATGATATTGATGTTGGATTGGCCCAACAGCTCCGAATAAACCGATCCTTCCATTACGGTCTGGGTACCGAGAATTCCCACTCGATGCCAACGTCGAACCTCAATCTCCCTCACCACCGACCTCGCAATATGCAACCATGGAACCGGGGACTCGACTAATCGAAAGGCTTCATGGAGCGTATTGTTTGGGCAAATAATCAGATCGGCACCGACCTGCGCCAGTTTGGCTGCGGACTGGGTCATAAGCCCAGCCACACCTGCCCAATCGTCCTGGTCGATCGCATCGAGATACCGGTGTAGCGAGAATGAATGGAGCGTCACCTCAGGATGGGCATATCGGCGCCCCGTCACACTCTCCGCTTCTTGACACAAGGTCCGGTAACAGAGCGCCGCTCCCTCCGCCGTTCCTGCCACAATGCCGATATGCGGGATACGCGCCACAAGATTATCCATGCGCCGACACCTTTCGATACTGCTGTACATCAAAGCAAGCTGAGCCAAACTGAGATCCGACGTCACGCTGTTGGCCCCGTTTCAGAAAGTACACGGGAAGGCCGCGGCGCGATGCTTGGCCACGCACCCGTTTCGCAAGTGCATGACTGACGCGATCCAACACGACGACAACAGCTTCTGTCGCTTTGGGAATGGTTCGCATGAGATCACGGCGCTTCCGTCCGGACCAATGTTCCACCCGACTCGTCCTGCCTTCTGTTCGTTGCCGGAAGGCCTCTGCAGAGTCTCCCCCTACAATCAGTAGGTTCATAGCATTCCCTTTTGAACTTCCCATTCAGCGGGGTATTTATTTTGGCTTGTAGATTTCATCAAACACACCGCCGTCAGCAAAATGCGCCTGTTGCGCCTTCTGCCATCCTCCGAAGACCTCATCGATCGTGAATAAACTCAACTTGGCGAATTGCCCTGCGTACTTTGCCGCCACGGCCTCGTTACGAGGGCGATAGAAATGCTTGGCCGCAATCTCCTGCCCTTCATCTGAATAGAGATATTGGAGGTAGGCCTGCGCCACCGCCTCTGTGCCTCTTCGCGTCACCACCCTGTCAACTAACGACACAGTCGGTTCTGCTAGAATACTGATCGATGGGGTCACGATCTCGAATTTCCCTGCGCCCAGCTCTCTGAGGGCGAGATACGCCTCATTCTCCCAGCCAACCAGCACATCCCCGATCCCTCGTTCGACGAACGTCGTGGTCGCCCCACGTGCCCCTGAATCCAACACTGGCACATTGCCGTAAAACCTTGCGATAAACTCCTTGGCCTTCGCTTCATCATTGCCATATTTTTTTAACGCATAGCCCCAGGCCGACAAATAGGCCCATCGCGCTGCCCCTGAAGTTTTCGGATTGGCTGGGATGATGGCAACCCCAGGCTTCACGAGATCATCCCAATCTCGGATACCTTTGGGATTTCCTTTGCGGACCAAGAACACAATGGTGGAGGTATAAGGTGAACTGTTATGCGGCAACCGCTTTTGCCAATCCGCCGGCAAGAGTTTGGCTTTTGCGATGGCATCCACGTCATAGGCCAGTGCCAACGTCACGACGTCTGCATCCAGCCCATCGATGACGGCACGCGCTTGCTTGCTGGAACCTGCATGCGATTGTTTCACGACGACAGTTTGACCATTTTCTTTCTGCCAATGTTTTGCAAATGCCGCATTAAACTCCTGGTACAATTCCCGTGTCGGATCGTAAGAGACATTCAGGAGCACCAGCGGTTCACCAGCCTGAATGGATGAAAACCACAAGAGAAATCCGGTCAGGAATACCGTTAGGGAAATGAGCTGTTTTATCTTCACGATCTACCCCTTCCTTGCTGTCTCTGCCTGTTCATGAATGTGGGCATCCCATCATTATGGGATGCCTTGCGCACCTCAGTGTCGCTCAAGACTTCGGTGACTTGGTCAGCGCATCCAGCGCCTCCCGATATCGAATCTGCAATTCTTCCTGTTGGTCCGGGGTGAACAAGCGCCACCCGGACCGAGCCTTGGCCACGTACTCTTCCGGCTCGAACGTGACACTAAAAGCCGGGGCCTGCTCGGGCACATTCGGCAACACACGGTCATACTTGGTAATATCCGCTCCTGGGCTATGCCGGTCATGAATCTCACTTAGTGTAAGGTAGAGGAGATTGCCTCGAACGGACACCCATCCGCTGGTCGTCTCTTCTTCTCCATATTCCGTCACATGGCTGAGATGGAAATAGATACGCTGATCGGGCGAGGCCAACTCCAAGGCATTGGCAAGCGCCGGAGCCAGTACCTTTACCTCTTCATTCCGGAATCCTCTCGTCCGCTCAGATTCACCTGCATAGAGTCGATGGATCAGGTTACGCTGTTTCCATACCCGCACGCCCCGTAGCAGCGCGCCCACCTCACTCTGCGACAGGCTCACTGGATGGCTGTTCGAGACAGAATCCGGATCCTTCTCCAAATGAACCTGGTTCAGTCCGGCTTTATGGATAACCGTTTCTGGCGCCGGAGACACGCTAGTGCAACCGGTTATGAACGCAAGACCTGCAACAAGCAGCACTTGGGCAACTCGCCTGACATTCTGACTCTGGGAGAGGGTTCTTTTCTTCATGGTTTGACCTCCTGTCGCTCAACATAGCTGACGTCAGAGACCTCTTGCTCAAATCCAAACTTTTTCAGTTCTGCCTGGATTGGTTCAGATAGCAAGAACGCAATGAAGTCTCGGACTCTGAACACGTTTTCGGACGTCCATGGTGCAGCCACTCCATAGACGATCGGCTTATGGCTTTCGGCAGGAGCGGCGTCGATGATATGTACCCGTTTCACGGGGGTGGCATCGGTTCGATATACGAGGCCCAGTTCAGCTTCTCCCTTGGAGACAAGATCGAGCACGGCCTTGGAATGTTCACCGTAAAGATATTGAGACTTCAGCCGAGGCTCGAGGTTTCGGTATTTCAGGAATTGGACGGCATCCTTACCGACAGCCGACGTTGCAGGATCGCCGATCGCAATGTGCCGCACCGGTTGAGTCTCAAGTTCCTGAATAGAGCTGATCGTGGCGGGGAATGCGGCGTTGGTGATCAAGACCAATGCTGTACGGGCATACACTTGTTTGGTGTCGTGAACAATCAGCTTTTTCTGTTCGAGTTGGTCCAGCTCTTCATAGGCTGACGGGATGTATACATCCACCGGCGCTCCTTCCTCGATTTGCTTGAGAAGCGTTTTGGATTGGGCATAGACGACCCGCACGTTGACATCTCGGTTTCGAGATTCGTAGAGCGGCACTATTTTTCGAAATACATCCTTCAGACTGTTGGCAACTGCAATGGTTAAGGTTTCCGATGATTGAGCATAGGCGGGCGACGCCAGGGGTCCAGCGAAGGCGACAATGCTGGCAACAGCGATCGCTCGACCGAGTATATGAACAAATGGCATGGGAGCCTCCTTATGGCTGTGCTGTTTCATGTGCGCTAGAAATAAAACTGGTATTGAACATTGAAACGGTTCTCGACAAGATCTCGGCCGAATCCCGGAAGATTCTCGAACGGGAACCGATCCGGAGCACGGCCTCCACTTCCCATCGTGATATTCGAGTAATCGAGGATGAGACGATTATTGTACGTCCCGTCGAAACTGTAGCTGAGCGCGACTCCCAGTTCCTTCGTCAAATCATGCGTCTGCTTGGTCGAGGGATCGAGGATACCGTAACGGACCGCGACTTCGAGTTTGCGGGGAATCACGTATTTGCCCACTTGCACGTACCATCCCCATGCATCACCGAGCGACACCGGAGGGCCGACAGCGAGCGGGCTGGTCGGGATTGTACCCAGATCGAACGGCCGCCCTCCGCTGTCCGGATTCCGTACGTTTTGGTCACGGTAGAATACTTCGCCTTGGATCGACCACCCCTGATACTTCGCGATGAAATCCAGTTCGTACGTATGAAAATCATAAATACCGCCGCCGAGTAATCTGCCGTTATAAGCTTTGGCCACTCGCTGCCGAAAGGCTCGCTCGACGATATCGGACCGAATCGAGCTGAGATAGTTTTGAGCCGGATCGAACGCGTAACCGAATGCGATGGCGGCTTGAGGCGTTCGGGAGTTCAGAATATCTCCCTGTCCATAGCCCGGATTGCCCGCAATCTTGTAGAGCAACCTGACCGTATACATCATTTCGCCGGTCAGAAGACGGGTATCATAATTGTAGGTCCTGGTTGTCCCTGCGTTGGGCGCTCCAGAAGTTCCCGTTTGGGGCAGCACGTTTTGACTGACCGCCGTACCCTCTCGCGTCAGATTGGCCCCGACCCCTCCCCAAATACCGACGGCATAATTAAACTTGTATTTATCCTCATCACTGGCAATGCTGATTCCCACGTCTCGGCTGCCTTGCAAGTTGGACGCGAATACGCCTTGCACGATCATCGGATCGGCAAATGAATTGGTCGCGGCGGAAGCAATGAGCGCACGATTGAACCAGACCCGCTGTTGTCCCACTTGAATGACGGCCCAGGGAATATGCCAAGATGCGATATAGGCATCGACCAGGTTGGCTCGTCCGCTCCCACCCTCTTGATCCCACGGCGTCTGGTTCAAAGCCACAGAGACGTTGTAGCGAAGGTCCGGATCGAAGGCATGGCCCATGAATTGAAGCTGAACACGAGGAGCAGAAAATGTATTCGAATCACTCAGATGCCGAAATGCGCGGTACTCGACTTGGCCGCCGAGAATTTCCGGATTCCTGGAGTCTCCGATCGTCCCCCACGCTTCATTGTACATACTGTGGGTATAGCGAACCTGCGTCAGGAGCCGTAGCTTGAGCTGAAACTTCTCTCCGACGCGGAAGTTCAATCCGTTGTTGACATCGACGGTAAAATTCGGCTTCGTGAGGCGTTCTTTAGTCTCAAGAACTTTCAAGCCTTTGTTGTACTCTTCTTCCGTGATGAGTCCTTTCAGATACAGATATTTCAAACCCGGGTCTTCGCCGGAATAGTACTCCCACTTGCCGTCCTTCTTGACGAACTGCCCCTCTTCAACAGCCCGTGAAGGTAGTGCCTGCGTGAGTGAAATCATCATTGCCAGCAAGATGACGAAACCGGAAATTCTCATGTTCCCTCCTCCATGACATGGGAACTTCCGGTGGTCCGGTCAGTTCGTCTATTAATTTATGAAACCACTGCTACTGCGTGGGCTCCTGCCATTGGAATGGCCGGGCTCCCATGGATCGTTACTTTTAATAAGCAGTGCCGACCCGTCATTCCTGAATCAGATGGTTAGGAACGATCAATTCGCATTTTCTCTTTCCGTTCGATTTGCACGACTCGGGAATCGTGAACAATGATCTCTACCGACCCAAACCGAAGTCCTTTGAGGGCGGATAGAATGGTCTTCTCCACCTCCTGATCCGCATACAACCCTCTGGCTTCTTGCTCTAACCTGGACACAGCCCTTCCCTCCCCCTCCTGAATGAACCCTCGAATGTCACGTTTAATTACCACAATTCCGATCAAGATTAACGTGTGCATTTTATAATATAAGTTGATTAACATTGTCAACAAATACTTTTCGCTTCTTTTATTTTTTCTAAAATTTAAACTTATTCTAAAAACTGCATTGAAAAGTATCTAACTGTGAAAGTTTAATTGACATATGTAAAGTTTCATTGCTATACACTGCGCCATGCGAAATCAAGGTCAGCAGACCCAAGGCTCAATTCAGTTCACGAACCGCCTCCGATCTGTTCGTGCAAAGATGGGTCTGTCTCAGGGTGAACTTGCTGCGCGAGCTGGGGTTACAAGACAAGCTATTTCGGCCGTTGAGTCAGACCTCTACCTGCCCACGACGGCTGTGGCCTTGAAACTGGCGTCGGTCTTGGCCTGCCATGTCGAGGATCTGTTCAGCCTTGTCCCAACTGAAGACATCGTTGAAGGCACGCTGGTCGGCCATCTCCCTCAAGCTGAGACGAGCCCTCACCCCATCCGCGTCAAAGTCTCCTCCATTGGAAAGCGGACGGTCGTGCGGCCCGTCACAGACTTGGGCGAGCAACTCTCTTTTGCAGTTCCTGCCGACGGCTATATCACCGAGACAGACAACAAGCTGTCCGGGAATACCGTCCGCGTGAAGCTCTCACGCGATCGAGACGCGATCGAACAAGAAATCTCTGTTGCCGGTTGTGACCCGGCGATTTTTCTAGCCGGTGAACATTTACGACGACAAAAAGATCAAACGACGGTCGTCGGTTGGCCGATGGGAAGCATGGCGGCACTGCACGCCTTACAGCGTGGTGAGGTTCATGTGGCTGGATTGCATTTATTTGATCCGATCACCGGCGAATCGAATATGCCGTTCCTCCGACGACACCTCAAAGGATCGGGCTATGAAGTCGTCACCTTCGCGACCTGGGAGGAAGGATTTCTCGTTCGTCGAGGCAATCCATTGTCCATTCGCACAGTAGCCGACCTTGCCGAACCTACCGTCACCCTGATCAATCGAGAAGAGGGCTCTGGAGCAAGACTCTTGCTCGATCAGCGGTTGCGAGCATCCGGAGTAGAACCGACACACATTCAAGGATATGACCGGATCGTGTCCTCTCATTTTGAAGTGGCTCGAGCCATCAGCGGACGTCAAGCCGATGTGGGAATTGGAATTCGTTCGGCAGCGCAATTCTTTGGACTCGATTTCGTCCCATTGCAAACAGCGCGTTACGATCTTGTCGTAGCCAAGCCCTACGTCAAGGCCCATCCGACGTTAGCCCACTTGTTTGAGACCCTTGTGAGTGGATCGTTTCGGAATGAAATCGACGCGTTGGGTGGATATGACACCAGCGAAACGGGAAAGGTCCATGTCTTGCGCGGCGGCTGACGACTTTCTCTCCAGACTGACAACACACATTCCAATAACTGCTGAAGTAACAGGAGAATCTATGTTCAAAAAATCAGTGTGGTGGGCCGTACTGAGCCTGCCGCTACTCCTTTCCGGAGCAGACAAGGCAAACGCCGTTGAATATGGTGAACTCGTTGAAAAGGACGGAAAATGGCAATTCAAAGACACGGAAGACCCCGTACTGAAACTCATACATAATAGGCAGCTGATCACCGATGACGACTACTTCAAAACCACGGATCGCACCGGCAAAAACTGGATCGAGCCGGCGGATGCGGTGCTCAATCAACGTAAAGAGATCGATTGGATGCACTATGAGAAATCCCTGCTCCGCCTGCCGGACTGGCTGGATCTTGGGTTCGAGAACCGGACCCGTTTCGAGTCGGTGGACCACCCCTGGCGGACCAATCAAGTCATCGGGAATGGCCGGACGGACGCGCAAGTTGCCTTACGGTCGCGTGTGCGCATTGGCTTAGGCGGCGATGGTCCCTTGAAACTCTTGTTCGAAGGGCAAGATTCACGTTCTTTTATGGACAAAGACCCTGGAGATTTTCGTGATACCACCACGGTCAATGAATTCGATGTCTTACAATTAGTCGGATCCTTAACCGTGAACAACGTCTTCGGCACCGGGCTTCGCACCGATCTTCACTTCGGTCGCATGACCTTGGACTTCGGCCGACGGCGATTGATTGCACGGAATGACTTCCGGAATACCACGAATTCCTTCGACGGATTCCATTGGCAAATCGCGCAGGACAAGACCTGGAGAATCCGGGCATTCGCGACACAACCGGTCCTGCGGGACGACGTAAGGCTCGATCAGCAATATCAAAGCCTCTTGTTTTGGGGAACCTATCTGGAGAGCAAACATTTTCCCTGGTTTCAGGTCGATGCCTATTATTTCGGTCTGAACGATCAGCGAGTCCGCAACGGGGCTAATCACCGGACCTACTCGACCTCCGGAGGCCGTTTGTATAAGGACCCCAAACCGGGCGAGCCGGATTATGAAATTGAGACTTCCTGGCAAACCGGCCATCGTGGTATCACCGATCACTTCGCTCATTTTCAGCACCTCGATCTCGGCTATACGTTCAACCTTCCTTGGACACCACGATTGGTCATCCATTACGACTATGCCAGCGGCGATCACAAGCCGGGCGATAGTCAGAATGAAGGATTCGACACATTATTCGGCGCTCGACGATTTGAATTTGGGCCGACCGGCATCTGGGGGCCATTTTCCCGAACGAATCTCCAGTCACCGGGGTGGCGATTGATCGTCACACCCGCCCCCAACCTGATCCTGCAAGTGAAACATCGCGTCTCGTATCTTGCGCAAGGCAAAGACTTCTTCGGCAATACTGGGTTACGGGATACCACCGGAAACGCCGGCACCTCCTTAGGACACGATGTGGAACTTCGCGCCCAATGGGCCGTCACCTCCAACCTCGATTTTGACTTCGGGTATGTCCATTGGTTCAAGGGCTCCTATTTCAACAGTCCCACCATCCTGGCCCAAATGCCGTCCAGCGGGAATAAAGATAGTGATTATTTTTATGCGTCGATTCGAGTCCGGATCTAGAAAGGACGAGTCATGAAACAGAGACTACTCGCATGGTGCTTGTGCCTGTTCTCAAGTATGACGGTGACACCGGCGTTCGCCGAGCAAGCGTTAGTGGCCGTCGCGGCCAACTTTGTGCCGCCGTTCCGTGAGATCGCACTGGAGTTCGAAAAATCGACCGGCCATCAGCTGCAGGTGGCAGGAGGGTCTTCCGGCAATTTCTATTCACAAATCAAGAACGGCGCCCCGTTCGACGTGTTTTTTTCCGCCGATATGGAACGGCCCAAGCTCTTGGAAGACGAGGGCCTTGGAGTCAAGGACACCCGCTTCACCTATGCCATCGGCCGACTGGTGCTGTGGAGTCCGAACGAGAGCCTGATCAAAGGAGAGGAGACGCTACGGTCAAAACAATACAAGCGGCTCGCCATGGCGAGTCCCAAGACGGCGCCGTACGGCGTGGCGGCGATGCAGGCGATGCAAAAGCTTGAAATTTGGGACAGCTTGCAGCCTCACATTGTCATGGGGGAGAGTCTCGGTCAGACGATGGGGTTCATCGAATCCGGCAATGCGCAGCTGGGATTTGTCGCCTTGTCACAGGCACTGGACCCGAAAATCAAGGGGAAAGGCAGTCGCTGGGATGTTCCAAATCATTTGCACGAGCCGATCACACAGGACGTAATTTTATTGACGAAGGGCAAGGACAATCCCGCGGCAAAAGCCCTGCTGGAATTTATGGGCGGCCCGCAAGCGAAGACCATCATCAGACGCTATGGGTATGAACTGAAGTAACGGGACAACCGGAGAACGAACACATGGGAGCTTTAACGGAGCTGGATCTCAGTGCGCTCTGGGTCAGCATGCGACTGGCGACGATGACGGTCATCATCCTGCTGCTCGTCGGGACACCGCTCGCCTGGTGGCTGGCCCATACCAAATCACGGTTCAGACCCATCATCGAGGCCATGGTGGCACTGCCGATCGTGCTACCGCCGACGGTCCTGGGATTCTACATTCTCGTCGCGCTGGGTCCCTATGGGCCGCTCGGCCATTTGGCACACCTCTCACTTGCCTTCACCTTCACCGGTCTGGTAATCGCGTCGGTCTTCTATTCAATGCCATTCGTGATCCAGCCGCTGCAAAGCGCCTTTGAAGCGGTGGGCAAGGCTCCGCTGGAAGCGGCCTGGTCACTCCGTGCTTCCCAGTGGGATGCGTTTCTGACGGTCATCTCTCCCATCGCCTTGCGCGGCTATATCAGCGCCATCGTGCTCGGCTTTGCGCATACGATGGGAGAATTTGGGGTCGTCCTTATGGTGGGAGGATCGATCCCGGGGCAAACTCGCGTCCTCTCAACGACGATCTTTGAGCATGTCGAAGTGATGGAATATGCCCAGGCCCATGCCATTTCTGCCTTCATGTTGACGTTTTCGTTTCTCGTGCTGCTGGCCGTCTACATGACAAACCGCCGCTTTCCCATTCATGTGTCATGAGTCGCTTACTGGCACGCTTTGATGTGCGGTTTCCTTCCTTTCATCTGGATGTCGAATTAGATGTGCCCATGTCTGGCATCACCGCGATCTTCGGACCGTCCGGATCAGGCAAGACCACGCTGTTGAGATGCCTGGCTGGACTCGAACGGGCACCGCAGGGCTTCATGCAGTTCGGCGAGGAGGTGTGGCAGGATGAGAGCCGCAGGCGTTGTCTACCGCTCTACGCACGCCCGATCGGGTATGTCTTCCAAGAGCCGCGCCTGTTTCCTCATTATGACGTGCGCTCGAATCTTCTGTACGGCTACAAGCGGATCCCTCTCGACGCACGCCGAGTTGCTCCGGAACAGGTGATTGAGATTCTGGGAATCGGCCATCTTCTAGATCGACGCATTCATAAGCTCTCCGGCGGAGAGCAGCAGCGAGTGGCGATCGGCCGCGCACTGCTGACCAGTCCCAAACTCCTCTTGTTGGATGAACCGCTCGCCTCGCTCGACCTTCAGCGGAAGCAAGAAGTGCTTCCTTATATCCGTCAGCTCCACGAACAACTGCACATCCCCGTGCTGTACGTGAGTCACGCGATCGCCGAAATTCTTCAACTGGCCGACCGAGTCGCCCTTTTGAAAGACGGGAAGGTCACAGCGGCAGGTGCGCTCAATGAGATGATCACGTCCATGAAGTTCCGTGGACAGTTCACAGGCCATCGGATCGGCGCCATCTTGGATGCTCGTGTCGCGGCTCATGACGCGGAATACGGTCTGACCCAATTGGAATTCAATGGCCACTCCCTCTTTGTGCCGCTTCAGTCTGTCGCCGTCGGGAACCTCGTGCGTGTCCACATTCTTTCCAACGATGTCAGTCTGGTCTTAGGGAAGACTATTGTGCCGACCAGTGTACTGAACATTCTGGAAGCCACGATTGTGGAGATACAGGAAACGAACCAGTCTTCGGTTGACGTGCTACTGGACATCGGCGCACCGCTGGTCGCCGGCATCACGAGAAAATCCCTGATGTCGTTAGGATTGAAACCAGGTCAGCGCGTGTTCGCCCATATCAAAGCCGTGGCCCTGAACGAAGAGCTGATGGAGTAGCGAGCTGGATCATCTTGCGAAGGATGTCTGACTATGAGCGATAAGCAACTCTCCGGCAGCAGCGTGATCGAGGAGCCTGAGGCCAGCATCCCGGCCCCTGAGTCGATGATCAATCTGATCGAAGGAGTCGTTCATTCCCAGCACGAGGGGTTAGTTCATACCATTGTACGAGTCCGTGTAGGACGACGAGTCGACCTTCTCGTGAAGCTGGCACGTGACGCTGCGCGTTGCTGCATACCAGGGCAATCGGTCATGGCCCTGATTCCTGGGACGGCTGTTCGTTTTGAAGCGGGATTATTTCGTCGGAGCAGACAGCGGTTGAACCGATGGTACGGTCGTATCGTGCTGCTGACGCCGCTGGGAGAAGGATACGGTATCACCACAAAACTTCATGGCGAAGACTGGACCCTCACCAGCACGATGCCGATCCTTGGTTCATCTTATCCGCCTCGAACATGGGATTCGGTAAATGTCGTCGTTGATCTTCAAACCATTGTATTGCTTCCCCAAGAGCGAATGCCTCGGCTAGCGCCAAAGGCCCTCGCCCGATTCAGGCAGGTTTTTCAATGAGCAGAATTGTCCGGATACTTTTTTGTCCAACTTACCAATAAGAAAGGAGCATCTATGACTGCATCAACTCGGCTCATGGGTATTGTGTTTGTGGGCTTCCTGGGATGTTCAAGCGCGATGCTGACTGACTCGCTTCAAGCCCAAGAAATCGAAGGCTTGGAGGCGGCGCAGAACACTCAACCGGCACCGACGAATATGTCCCCGGAAGAAGCCCGCAAGCATTTTCTCAACTGTCCCGGCGGGCCTTCCACCCAATTTCGCCTCGGCGGGAAGGTGAACAAGCCAAGGACGTTCTCACTTGATACACTTCGAGGCCAACCGACTCAGACCACCGTCTGGGCGTTTTATCGTTCAGGAGGAAGCCCCACCGGCTTCGAGACCGGTGAATGGACCGGCACCTTGCTCTATGACTTGCTTCAGCAGGCTCAAATCACGTTGAATACCGGGGTCAAGAACGATCTCAACCGCAAGGTGATCCTCGTGACCGGGAGCGATTGTTATCAGCAAGCCTTTTCCGTGGGAGAACTCGTGCCGGCCATCGGCGGCCAACACCAAGTCATTGTGGCCTATTCAAAGGATGGTGTATTGCTCTCATCCGATGGATTTGCCCGAATCATCAATCCCGGTGATAAGTCAGGAGCGCGCAATGTCTCGAACATTATACGAATTCAGGTGATCGATCCGCCGTTGCCGCTGCAGGCACCCAACTGAGCTCACAGACTGTCTTTGGTGGACATCTATAGAGCATGCCTAACCATATGACCACACCACGGATTGCACGTTGTCTCTCCATCGGTCTCGGCATCCTCTCGTACCTGCTGCCGGTGCCTCCGGCGCCGGCTCAGGATAAGACGCCGAGCGAACCCCGTACAGAGATGAGGCATCCAATCAATGCGCACTGTCGAGTATCGAACGACAGTCCATTCGAGAACATCCAGATTGAAACGTCCGACATTCATCTTCATGAACAGTTGTTCGAGTCCGTGTTCCACGCTTCTCTCGTGCAGTCGTTGGACCATCCACAAACTGATCGGATTCGGGCCTATTGTTATCGGCACGTGCTCATCGTCATCCGCCAAGATCTCCGTACGCCACGTCCAACCGGCTGGGTGCAAGTGAACTTTGTGGCGAGCGATGTCGCCGCATTGCAACAGGAACTGGAAGCTACGGCTCGTACCGCATTCGCGACGCTTGATGCCGAAAGACGTGACAAGATCGTGCGATTCCGATTGAAGCCGGGCGTGATGCGCAATCATCGGAAGGTTGATCGTTTGGAAGTGTACGGACCGGAGGGATTGTTAATAGGATTCGACCAACCACAACAATAACCACCAAACGGCGACATCAGAAAGGCCTCAACCGGATATGCCCTCCCGTTGCAAGGCCTTTGCATCCGAAGGAGTATGGTTGTTTCAGCACCTTCGGATTCAGGGGAGAGCCGCTCCAACCGGTCGCGGCTCTCCCCTTATTATTGACCTCCAGGGCCGTACAGAACTTCGGCATGGTCAATCTCGTGGATAGAAGTGAGCACACCAATTACGGTCGCGTGTAGAGTACGGGAGCAACGATGGCGAAAAGGACGATGGGCGATGTCCTGACGGCTCGGGAAGCGGCACGATATGTTCGGCTGACATTACCGACATTCTACCGATATATATGGGAAGGTAAAATTGAGGCTCCGAGGATTGGACGACGATATCGCTTTACAAAAGCGTTGCTCGACCGGTGGTTGGGTAAGAAATCCTCAGGCGCCGATGATGTCAGTGGTCGGAATAAGCTCGTCGGGCGTGTGACGGCGATCAAACGAGATGCGATCATGGCGCAAGTCGATCTCGACATCGGGTCTCATAAGATCACCGCCGTGATCACCCGTGATGCGCTGGACGAACTCGGGCTCCGCATCGGGGATACCGCGATGGCCTTGGTCAAAGCGACCGAAGTCATGATCGTCAAAGACTAAGCCGCTCTCTCGAGCGACAACTCGACATCTCCACGGAAGTGCATGAGTATACGTACATGAGCAAGACTCCATCGCAATCCCTCTCCCCCACGATCTTGCACAACCAACACGGCCACTGGCCAAGAGCCGAATCCGAGGAAGATTTTCGTCGCAACCTCGCAGTGGTTCATGCGCGCATGGCAGCGGCCTGCCAGCGGGTCGGGCGCGCCCCCTCCACGGTGCGCTTGCTGCCCGTCAGCAAGACCGTAGACGAGGGCCGCATTCGCCTCTCCTACGTCGCAGGCTGCCGCCTACTCGGCGAAAACAAGGTACAGGAGGCCTATCATAAATCAATCGCAATGGCCGACCTCACTGATCTCCGCTGGTCGGTGATCGGCCATGTGCAGACCAACAAGGCCAAACTGGTGGCGCGCTTTGCCGCTGAGTTTCAGTCGCTGGATAGTCTGCGTGTGGCAGAGGCGCTGGAGCGGCGCTTGCAGACCGAAGGCCGCGCATTGGATGTCTTGGTGCAGGTCAATACCTCAGGAGAATCCAGCAAATATGGTCTGCCGCCGGACGAAGTGGCCGCCTTTCTTCGAGCCCTGCCGGTGTTCTCGACTCTGCGTGTACGCGGTTTCATGACGCTGGCGCTGTTGTCCCCCGATGCCGTACGGGTACGTCAGTGCTTTGTGCGATTGCGCGAGCTACGCGACCGGCTACGCCAGGGAGCGCCGAACGGGATCGAGCTGGATGAACTGTCCATGGGCATGTCAGGCGATTACGAGATCGCCATCGAGGAAGGCGCGACGATCGTGCGTGTAGGACAGGCACTCTATGGTGCTCGATCACTTCCCGACTCCCATTACTGGCCGACGGCCGGAGAGGAGCAACCGCGTTCATGAGTTCGGTCTTGCTTCTGTAGAGCTGCGGAGAATCGGCGATCATGCTGACTAAGAGAGATGAATAGCATTTTTGGCACTATCAGACCTCACGGACCGTCCCTGTTTCTCGCATATCGTAGCCGCCAAGAGATTCTATCTCGGTCCGAAAACTACGACTCACAATCGTATCGAGAAACATTGATAAGGTACGATGTTGGTCGAGTAACATAGTCGGAAAGACTAAGTCGTAACGTTCTTCCTGCAATGGAATGAACGTGAGGTCGTAGAGAGTCGCGACCGAACGAAGGCCGATTCCGGCATCCGCAATCCCATCGGCAATTCGCCTTGCCACATTGAGATGAGAACGCACGACGCGCCCGTACCCCTTCACCTCGTCCGGAATTACCCCGATCTTCCTCAAACGCCGATCAATGAGTTCTCGAGCCCCCGAGCCCGCTTCTCGGTTCACAATGTTCACCCCCCTTCGCCGCAAATCGCCGATGTCCCGGATCCGCTTTGGATTGCCAGGCGCGACCATTAATCCTGCTTCCCATCGTGCAAACGTTACCACGGTGAGCTTGTTTGAAAAGCCATGCCAGCGAAGGTACGGCAGATTCCACTCCCCCGATTTTTGATCTTGAATATGGAGGCCGGCGACATGAACAGTACCTCGCCTCAAGGCTTCGAGCGATGCTGCGCTTCCCATGGTCCACCCCGACACCGAGCTGACGGGGCTACGTCGGCGTACATACTCACCGACAAGTAAGATGGAGGGATCGCAACCCGCGACGATGATCTCGTCATCGATAAACGCCCTATCACGCAATAATTCCACCCTTACCCGTGTCCGGTGATTCCCGGGCACCTTGCCGAGGAGCAGTCCATCGGCCGGCACTGTCAGGCGGAAGATGTCCTCCAGCTCAGCCAATGGTCGAACGATGGTGCGCCCCCCGATCTTTGTGACTTTGACACGGGCACGGTCCGACGGTGCCGAGCCGACTAGATCGCCTTCCACCATTTCGCCGCCGGATGTCAGTGCGAAGATGTCTTCAACCTGACAGACGAGCGCCTTCGCGAGTCGCAGGGCGACCGGTGTGGCGGGGAAGTACTTGCCGGTTTCGATTGCATGGACCGCCTGCCGCGTGAGACCGGCCATTCGAGCGAGTTCGCCTTGCGTGAGTGATTTTCCGGTCCTCAAGATCTGCAATCTATTCTCAATGCCGGGAAAAACCTCGTCAGGTTTGCGATGAGCCATGTGGACCCTATAGTGCTTCCGGATTATTCCTCCGCAGGTGATGAATCTCGTAACCGCTGAAGGTCGAGGATGTGCACCATTGCGCGGTTTGTTCTCACAAGACCTCCCTTTTCCAGTTTTGTCCACAAGCGACTGATCGTTTCTTGACTTGCTCCCACGAGCGCTGCCAGATCGGCCCTCCCTAGTTTCGGCGCCACGGAGAAATTCCCGCGCGACGCCTTGCCGCTTAGATCTGCCAACGTACAGAGCAGATGTCCCATTCGCTCAGAGGCCGAGCCAAATGTCGCGAGGGATTGTCGCGTTTCCAAGGCCTTGAGCTGTCGCACGATCTGATTGAGGACTTGAAGGCAAGTAACGACATTGCTTCTGAGATATTGCAGGAAGTCGCCGCTCCGTACCAGCGCAACCGTGGTATGGGTGAGGACCTTCGCCGACGACGAGTGTGCGCCCTGCTCCGAGAGGATGTCCGTGGCGTCCAGGTAAGACCCGCAACCCACTAAATGCACTCCGGATTCTCCGCCGTTCGGATGGTATGACCGCGTACTGACGATGCCAGTACACACTACATGAATGCCGATCACCGGATCATGTTGTCGAAACACATATTGACCGGCGGCATAGTCGGTGGAGAAAACGTGGATCTTCGAACTACACGATGAAACCAGCTCGCCGACGGCGCAGCTGCCGCGAGCCGGACATTCAGTACATCGACGTGCGACTGATGAAAGCCGCTTAGGAAACATCTCGCCAAACTGCCGCATTTCAAGTATCGACCATTGATTGTTCTTAATGTGGAATCAAAACGATGATTTACGTCATGCCAACCCATGACATGCGTCATGGCTCCGTCGTCACGTATAGAGTACAAGGAGTCGTCTATAAGTGACAAGGAGAAAATATGAAGTTCGGACTGTCTGGTTGCGGAGGGGGCTTTGAAGCAGCGGATGTGCAGGCTTTGTCATCGTTTGCGAGGAGCGCGGAGCGAATGGGTTTTCATGGGCTCTGGCTTAATGAAGAGCACTTTCAAGGACCGTCCGGAGGTCGGGGGCGGCTGTGCTTGTCACCGGTTGTGTTGGCCGCCTTCCTCGCTGCTCAGACCCATCGTATTCGGATCGGATTCTCCGTCCTACTCTTGCCGCTGCACCAGCCGCTTCGGCTCGCGGAGGAGCTGGCCACGTTGGACATTCTCAGCGGTGGGCGGCTTGATTGCGGTATCTCACGCGGCGGCAACCCCGGCTACTCTGCGGCGTATGGCGTCGATCCGTCGGAAGGCCGCGAGAAGTTTGAGAAGTCTTTGGACTTTATGCTGGATTGCTGGAGCGACAAGGAGATCGCCGTGGGCTCTCACACGTATGCAGTCTTGCCTAAACCGGTCCAACATCCGCATCCCCCCATCTACGTCGGCACCTATAACGAAGGCACGGCCCGATGGGTCGCGCGCAAACGGTATAAGCTGATCCAACACGGGATTCAATCGCTGGACAATGTGCGCCGGGTTTTGGACGCGTATGCGGGCGAGGCCGGTGAGCGAGCCTGTGTACCCCTGGGTCGCTTTGTCTATGTAAGCCAAAGCGATAGAGCAGCTCGCACGGAATTAGAGCCGGTCATTCGGGAATTGACTGAACGACTTCGCCGTGCCGGCGTCCCTTCAAGGCCCGGCACGTTTCCGGATCGCGATCTTGCACCGGATCGCTTTCTCGAGCACATGGTGATTACAGGAAGCCCAGAGACCTGCGCACAAAAGATTAAAGAGCTGAGAACTCATCTTGGTATCGAGTACGTGAATGCCCTCGCTTCATTCTTTGGTTTGCTGCCGGTCGAGCAGCTTCGGCAGTCGCTTCATCTCCTGTCCACCGAAGTCATGCCAAATCTCGTAGATCCGTTGGAGAGCGCCACTGATTGCTGCTGCGGGAAGCGGGGAACGAAGAACAATCAAAAACGATTGGCGGTGTCGGTCCTGGAGAAGAAAGGAATCGCGAACGAATGAATAGGCAACTGCACGTGGCGCGGGTGTTCTTGTGGCTCTGCTGTTGGGCCGCCGAGCCTGTGACCGCCGAGGAGGTGGAGCTAGAAGGTATTGAAGTGGAATCAGCAAGGAACATGGGCTTTATTGAGCAAAAGCGAACGCAACCGCGTACGGAAAGCACGATTACGAAAGAAGGTCTCCAGAAACTTGGAGGGCCGGCCCAAACATCCATATATCAGGCACTGAGGCTGTTGCCGTCTGTTTCCATTGCGACAGCCGATCCCTACGGGCTCAATACCCGGACCCCATTCAACCTCCGTGTACGCGGTCAGCCGGGGAAGGGCACTGCGATGACGATCGAAGGCGTGCCGGTGTGGGCCCAAGAATCACCCGGTCCTCGCCCCGACATGTTCGATTTGGAAAACATCGATCGGCTGACGCTCTACCGCGGGGCGATTCCGCCGGATCAGGGATTGGGAGCGATGAATATCGCGGGGAACATTGATTTGGCCGTCTTACGACCGGCAGAAACGTTCGGTGTCGACATCCGCAACGGATTTGGAGCCTATGATTTTATGCGGAATTACGTGCGAATCGACTCCGGCCGTCTTGCAACCGGCACCAAAGTCTACGCGTCGTATTCCTACACGACTGCCGACAAATGGCGAGGCGAGGGCGGCGCACCAAGCGACCGGCATCATGTTTCCTTCGGAGCAAGCCAGGACCTGGGGCAGTATTTGAAGGCAGAGTTGTTCTTTGATTACAACGAGGCGCGGCAACACGCCTTCAGGCCACTTACATTTGCGCAGACTAAAAATCCACATGACGCCCGCGACCTGGATTATAATCCGATTCTTCAAAACATCGCGGCGCAAGATATCAACTACTTTGATTTCAACCGCGAGAAGATCACCAACTATCATGCCTTTTCGCTGATAACCTTCACGCCCTCGCCTCATCACGTCTTTACGATAAAGCCCTATTATTTCAGAGAATCCATTCCGAGGCTGGGTGGGGTAGGGGCTTTTCTCGGTGCGCCGGCCGTTCGGGAACGCATCAATATGTTTGATCGCTACGGGGCCGTCTTCGAGTACACCACACGTCTCTTTGACACAGAGGTCAAAGCCGGCTTCTGGTATGAACAGTTTAACCTGCCCATCTCAGAGAAGTATTTCCGGTTACAGAATGGGCAACTTCAGTTTAGTCAATGGCTCTTAGCGGATAAACAGGGTAACGGCGTCATCAATAGCCCATATGTGAAAATCGCGAAGGACATCGGTCCACTGCATATCGTCGGCGGATTCCGATACTTCAACATGTTCGAACCGCCCGTGACAGGGTTCAATAATTCCGGCATTCCGAATGTTTCATATGAGGACGCGTTGGCTCTCAATGCTTCGCGGGACCCCGCAGCGAGTTACCGCGCTAGGACCTACGAGGCCTGGCTACCACACTTTGGTTTGAGCTATGCGCTGACGAAGACGATCACGCCGTATGTCACCTATGGGAAAAACTACGCGCAGCCGCATGGGTTTCCCGAGTTTCAACAAATATTCGCGAATAGTCGAACGGCATTCAATACGGCGGGCCTCACAATTCAAACTCTGGTGGATCGTGTCAAGCTGGCTACCTCCCATAATGTCGACGTTGGAGTCCGCTACAATACGGATCGTCTCTACATCGCGCCTGTTCTCTTTTATACCTACTACGAGAATCTATTGGTCGGCGTCTTTGACCCGGCTCTCAACACCAACGTACGGACCAGCGCCGCCGATGCCCGAGCCTACGGGGGTGAACTCGAAGTGGCAGCTAAGCCTGTTGAGTCGCTCTCAGTGTATGGCTCGGTCTTATACGGCAAGTCGGAGATGGCGAGTGATACAACGGCCGCCTCCGGGGCCGTCGTTCCTACAAAAGGACATGACACGCCGGACTTTCCGAAATTCATGCTAAAAGGAGGAATCAGCTATACCATTATGGGATTAGAGATCTCTCCGACCGTCCGGTATGTCAGCGCTCGATACGGGAATGTGGATAATACCGAAAAGGTCTCTCCTTACACCATTGTGGACCTCTTCCTGACCTATACCAATCCCGCGCTGTTCCGGAAGCTGCCCGGTGTCAAGGATGGGTTTGTAAGTGTGCAATTCCTTAATCTCTTCGACAAAAAGTACGTCGGCGTCATCAATGCCTTCGAAGACCGGCTAGGAGGGGGAGCGGCATACTTTCCTGGCGCGCCCTTCACGATTGCCGGGTCAATGGGATTGAAGTTCTAGCAGGGGCCTTTACTGTCGGCCTATGGAGGATGGAGCACACTGGCGACACGAGGCCACCACCAGGCAGGAGCATGGTTGGTCGATTGCTGTATCTCTCTGCTTCCACGGGCTCTGTGTGGCCGGTTGGCTCGCGCTTCAGTCGGTGCGGCAGCCAGTACCGGAACCTGTGTTCGTATGGACGGTTGTCATGCACCAGATGGCCGAGACGGGCCTTCTCGGAAGAGAAATGAGGGCAAGTGAAACGGTGCCCGATGTCGTCTCGGTACAAACCATGCCTCGTCTAGCAGAGCGGTCGCTGATCGATGGCCATATACTCAGCAAGCACTTCACCCATACGTCGAATGCGGGTGTGACGCATGGTTTGTTTGCTTCTCCATCCACCCCCACAGAAGCGACAGTTGGATCCATGGGTACTGTAAGCCATCCTCAAATTTCGCCTGAGATACTGGCCGAGTCGGATTCACTCCAAAACAACGAATCGGCCCCGGATGGTTCACCGGAGACCGTGCGGCTTCAGCCCCAGACGGACACACCTCCACAGCCTGACTCAGGGGGGCAAATTGGCGAGCTTTTGTCTGCCGATAGCATATCGCTCAATGCCCCCACTTCTGCTCTAGACGGTCATGATGAGGAGGAGCGGAAAGAAACAGTGCCGGAAAATGCGGTCGGCTCTGACGCCTCGAAAGGAACTCGTATTCATTATGGTTGGCTCAAGGCCGCGATTACGGCGAAGATCCAAGAAACAAAGCGATATCCTTCTCTGGCCCAAGAACGTCGGTGGGAAGGCAAGGTAGTAGTGCGATGCACCATCACAGCCGGCGGCGAGTTGAAGAACCTCAAGGTCACTGAGAGCTCAGGATTTGAGGTCCTGGATGCAGACGCAGTGGCGTTGTTGCGCAAGATTTCACCCCTGACGCTGAACCAGCCTTTAGGACAGCAGGAAGTCTCCCTAAGAATCCCAATCTCGTACGTGATTCGATGATATTGCGATTTACAGGGCTGCTTCTATGCCTGGTAGCCTGGATCTGCTCCAGCCAGGTTACGGCCGCAACACCCACGCGGACAGTACGTGATATGGATGGACGGGCAGTCGTCGTTCCGACCGACGTTCAACGCATTGTCACCCTAGGTCCCGTGCCGGTGTTGAATAGTTTGGTCTTCGCATTGGGTAAAGGCGATACGATCATGAACGGTTTGCCGCCCTTCGCTCGGACGCCGCGCCATAGATTTCAGACCGTCTTCGCGCCCCTCCTTGCCGACCGACCCATGGTGCAGGGTCCCGGTATGGACATCAATCTGGAAATCCTTGTCCACCTGCATCCTGATGTCGTCCTGACAATGGACAGAGGGCTCGCCCAGCAACTCGAGCGCAAAGGGTTTGCAGTTCTAGTCTTGGCCTGGCGAGAGCGAAACGACTTTCGAGGCACCATGACGCTCCTTGGGGAAATCTTCGGATCTGAGGCGACAGCTCAAGAGTACCTAGACTATGTCGAGAACCGTATAGGGCTTGTGACGCAAGCACTCCGGGGACTGGCAGACGGGCAACGTCCAAAGGTCCTGTTCTGGAACCTGAAGACGATGACACAACCGCATCGCATCGCGGACTGGTGGATTGCTCAGGCCGGGGGCAAGAGTGCGACCGATGACGGACGGGTAATCGAGAGCGTCTCATTCTCGATGGAGGACGTTCTTCGCTGGAATCCCGATATCGTCATCGTCAGTGCTCCCAACGAAGTGGATCAAGTCCTTCAGGACTCCAGACTTCGCACTGTATCGGCCATCGTGCGCAAACGTGTCTATTCCATTCCAGCTGGGGCCCACCCTTGGGGGCATCGCACGGTTGAACAGCCCTTGACCGTCCTGTGGGCAGCCAATCTTTTTCATCCGGACAGGATGGCGCACATGGATTTGAGAAAGGAAATGAAACTATTTTATGAGCGTTTCTTTCACTATTCCCTCTCCAACCGGCAGATAGATGACATGCTGAACGGCCTACCATGACATCTCGAACGGCGATAATGCACGGATCGGGTTCGCCGAGAGGGCGCCGGTGGATCTGGGTATTGCCACCGCTACTTGTGATGGCCGCAGCATTATCTATGACATTGGGTCATTATGCTATTCCGCTGGACGAGCTTCTAACCTTCCCCTGGACAGCCATGTTCGGGACGGATGGCCTCAGTGACAGTCGGTATCGAGAAACCCAAGTGGTTCTGATGGAAATCCGCTTGCCTCGGATCATCGCGGCAATGCTGATCGGAGCTTCGCTCGGGGCCTCGGGCACAGCCTATCAGGCTCTCTTTAGGAATCCATTGGTCTCTCCAGGGTTATTGGGTGTACTCGCGGGCTCATCGTTTGGCGCAGCTCTTGCCATGTTGCTGAACGATCACTGGCTCGTCGTACAAATCAGTGCGTTCGCATTCGGGCTGTTGGCCGTGGGTCTCGCCGTCGTAATTGCAACGATATACCGTGCCGATTCTCTACTGCTGTTGCTCCTTGGGGGTATTGTTTCGAGCGGCCTTTTTTCTTCTCTCCTATCGATTGTCAAGTACCTCGCCGATCCCTATAACCAGCTACCCTCCATCATTTTTTGGTTGATGGGGCGCCTGTCCACTGTCGATGCCGGTGCGGTCAAAGTGTTGGCGGTCCCGATGTGTGCCGGCATTGCGGCACTCATCCTACTGTCCAAGTATCTCAACGTGCTCAGCCTTGGCGATGACGAAGCTCATTCTCTCGGCATCAATCCTACACGCATAAGAATTGCCGTCATCCTCTGTGCTACTTTCATCAGCGCACTCACGGTGGTGCTTGCTGGAGCAATAGGGTGGGTCGGATTAATTATTCCCCATATCACACGTTTGCTTGTCGGACCGGACAATGAAGTGGTCATTCCAGCCAGCGCGGCTCTGGGAGCGCTCTTCTTATTATTGGTGGACGATCTTGCCCGAAATCTGTTTCCCGTTGAAATTCCGATCGGTGTGGTGACGGAGCTCATCGGTATTCCAGTCTTTCTACTGGTACTCCACAGGGTACGAAAGGGATGGGCATGACGGCGATTTTGGAAGCCCAAAGCATCAGCTTTCGTTATGGTGCGAAGGAGATCTTGCAGAATGCATCTATATCGCTTTATCGGTCGGAAGTCGTGTGTTTGCTCGGTCCTAATGGAAGCGGTAAGAGCACCCTACTCAAAGTTCTCCTTGGGCTTCTGCGCTGTCATGCTGGTCAGGTGCTGCTAGACGGCGGCCTTCTTACAGAACGTCCGCGGTCTTTGATAGCGAAGCGCATGGCGTATGTTCCCCAACTCCATATGCATAGTTTTCCATACTCTGTTTTTGACATCGTACTGATGGGTCGGCTTCCGTATCGAACCTTGTGGTCTCCGTACTCGGAAGGTGATCGGTTATCGGCGGAAGTCGCTCTTGAACAACTAAGGATCACGCATCTGAAAGATCGTCCCTACACCGACCTCAGCGGCGGCGAGCGACAATTGACCTTGATTGCCAGAGCACTCGCCCAAGGGGCGAAAGTCCTGATCATGGATGAGCCGGTCACCGGGCTGGACTATGGAAACCAGATCCGTTTATTGGAACAACTTGTGCGATTGGCCGCTGAAGGCTTCTCGGTTTTGATGTCCACGCATTTTCCGGATCATGCGCTTTGGGCGGCCGATAGAGTCATTCTCTTGAAAGACGGTTGTGTCGTCGAGCAGGGGACGACGCAGGATGTCATGACTCCGACTAATCTTGAGGCGATGTATCGGGTGCCGGTCGAAGTGACGACAGTTGGAGGCGGCCATGTGTGTTGCGTGCCAAAGTTTAAGAAGACGGTGTCTTACGAAATCGGAAGGAAGTCTTCTGATTTTTCCACCTCGCAGTGAACACGCCTCCCACCTTTCTCGAGTTTTAGCCTTCTACCGACGCCGATGATTACGGACCGGCGAGAAATTCTCATTGAACACACACCATTTTCTCATCGGGTGATGCTATGCTGAAGTCATGAGAATTTTTCACCCATACAAGGAGGACAGACATGAAGATCAGCGCGCGCAATCAATTTCAGGGAACGGTCACGAAGATTACGGAAGGCGCGGCAATGGCCGAAGTGACGGTCAAGGTCGGCTCGCTCGAATTTGTCGCCGCCATCACCGAAGGCTCAGTGAAGCATATGGGGTTGAAGGTGAATGACTCCGTGATGGTCGCCATCAAAGCCACCGAAGTGATGGTTGGTAAATAGGATTTGGTGCTTCTCACTTCATCGCAAAGGTTTGTACGAGACCAGTTCAGTCCGCGCGTCGCGGTGGTATCAACTGATGCCGCCGGCGACGGCGGACTTCTCCTTACCGTTCCTCCTATAGGGGCGACTCCGAGCTGGCAGTATCCAAATGGCCCGCCCATCTCTTTGCTCGTCGATAGCTCCATCTTATCGCGATAGCTCTTCTCCCCAGTTTCTGTGGATAAGTCTGTGGTTAAGTATCCCCACCGATACCGAACACAGGCTATGCGCTTCTATCGAGCTTCTTGCCTAGTTTTTGGTCAGCACTACGATCGAGCCTACCCTGCCACATCCTGCCAGGACTCGTTTTCATAAATAATTTCAACAGGCTGCCTCATCTCAAACATGAAACCCTCCACACATCCGGATCCGCTTGACGAGAGCAGCACGATATGTTACCAATGGATACATTATGAAACCACAAGATGTCAGACGTCTTCGAGAAGAATTAGGCCTCACGCAGCAACAACTGGCTGATGCCCTGCACACGACTCGCGTCTCCGTTGCGCGGTATGAAGCCGGGATGCGGAAGATTCCCGGCATCGTCTCCGTCGTGCTGAATCAATTGCGACAAAAGACGGAGATTCCCATGGCCGGCCTTGTGGCCGCCGGGACTCCGATCGAACCAGTCTCACAAGCGGAACTGGTCGACGTCCCACCGAGCATGTTCCAGGACGGAAAAACCTTCGCCTTAAAGGTCAAGGGCGAATCGATGAAGGACGAGGGCATTCTCCCCGGCGACCTGGTCATCGTCCGCAAACAAGAAACGGCGAAGAACGGCCAAACGGTCGTGGCCTTGGTCAATCGTGAAGCCACGATCAAGATCTACTATAAGAAAGAGCGTCACATCGAGCTGCGTCCTGCCAACGACACGATGCAGCCGATTATGGTTCACCCATCCGACGAGTTTCAGATCGAAGGGCTTGTTATCGGCGTCATTCGGCATTGCGCTCGTTAGCAGAGAGGAGTGGAATCATGCCAGAACCAACCCCCGTCACAAAGGAGTGGATCCTCCAGTTGGAAAAAACGGTGGCAGCCTTGGATGATCGTGTCAAACACCTCCAAGCGGGATTAGGGACAGCCACGGTCGGTTCACCGGCGAAACGGTTCTGGGTCCTGACCGGTTCCCGACAAACACGGGCGTTTATGTCATCCGTGTGCAATCAACATATTCGCCCGAACACCAAGGTGATGGCGCATGATGGTCGAAGCGCATAAGAGACAGTCAGAGACTACAGCAGGCCCCTGCTCGGATTGCGGCGTCATCGTCGAACAGCGGATGGAATCGGTCGACGGATTGACCCATTCCACCGTCCAACTTTGCCCCGCCTGTTGGAACGCCCACAGACAGCGACAAGTCTTCACCGGCGGATGCTGCGGCTGACGGAAGAACAAGAAGTCTATCCCTCCCCTTCCAATCTGCCTGCCAGTGCGCTACAGTTCGCCCTACGCCCCCGTAGCTCAGTTGGATAGAGCAGCGGTTTCCTAATTCTCTCCAAGACCTCCCCCCTAAACTCCTGTCAGTACAGGGGAACCTCACTCAGTGAGGTGAGTTTGGATGCTTTTCGTGTTCAGTTTGTCTGCGTTCGATTGCGAGGAATTGAACAGGCCTGAAACACGGAGTATTAATGGCCAGGAGACATCGGAAGATGGACCGCCTTCTTAACCGTCTGAAGACGTGCTCGGCTCGGCGGTCCGTCTCGTAGTCGCTCGTTTCGCGTGCCGGGTCAGCTCTGTGCCAAAATCAAATTTTCAAGGATTTCTCGATACGTTTCAAGGTCCGGGACAGCTAAGAATATAGCATTTGAAACGTCTACACCTGGAGGTTTCAAGTTGTAGATAGTGTTGGATAGAGTGGGTTCAGTATCCCGGTAGTTGTCCAGGCAAGGATTCAATACTAATAGAGCCTTGCGTAGTCTTTTCAGGACGAAGGAGGGTGGAATCAGTCTCGACCACATACTTAGCCTTCAGGGTGGCTTTAAAACATACGCTGGCAGATTTGTTCGGACCAATGTCAGCGGCAAATTGGTTCGGGTTAGCCCCTCTCCAGCTTCCAAACCCATCCTGACAGGATAATTGCGCCTCAATTGGATCGAGAAAAACAACCTTGGCTTCACCCTGGCGCTTATTGATCCAGCGAATTTCATCGCCCGGCTGAGCATTAAGGACTGATGGTGAGACTGTGTCCAAGATGACCACCTCCCTAATGACACCGGTGCGTGTCGTAGACGAAATAGGAGCTTTCCCCCAACCGAGACCTTGGCAGGAAGCCAAAACCAGAGATGTTCCAGCCAACACCAAAACACTAACCAGTTGCCAAACTCCTTTCTTCTCCATCGCTTGTGCAGAGTTCATAGTCGTATCCTTTGAAGCTACTTGGCCTGTGGGTGCAACAATCATCACAGTGGCGCGGGTAAATCCTTATACATCGTCACTTCTTCATTGCTCCAACAGATGCCCATCAAGTACTTGGCGATCTAGACCTACGGCTCGTCCATCCACACCTCATGCCTGGATTTCCAAGAATATCTCTACTTTATATCCCAGTTCATTGCATATGCAGGATTCTAACTAATCTTATAAGACCGTCAGTGGCCTGGGCCCATTACTTTCGTGACGGTTCACCTGGTGAAGATGGAGCTCGGGGTGCTGGAACTGATGGTTGTCTAGTCGTCGGCGCCTCCTCCGGGTGAATCGGCATTTTTGGATCCACAATTGGCGGCTTAACGACTGACTTGGGATGAGGATCTGCAGGGGGAGGAACAACAATCCCCGGATCAATACTTGGAGGGCCGCCAGGAGAATGGTCGGGGAGAGAAGGAGGATACTTTCCAGCGTCATCAGACTCGTTGTCTTGTCTTGGTGGGATGTCTGCCGCCCACACGTTTGCCCGTCCGCCGCTCAGGCACGTCGAGATCACAAGAACTGTTGCTAAGATGGATGGGGAACGGATCGTAATAGGTTGCATGAGTGAAGTGTACGATCCGCCCAATCTCCGCACTACTAGTCAATTCCCTTGGTCTGAACAGAAGACAATCCTAGGACCACGACCAACTTGGCGTAAAGCATTCCCCAGTACTTGTTACGGCTAGGTATTCTGCCAGTCCACAGCAATCAAAGAGCACTTATAATCCGATTTAGATACACGGGTAAGTTCGTGGGTTGTGTGCACTGTAGGGGGGAAGAATAATGAGGTCATCTCCACTGAGTAAGGATCAACGTTCGTTGTGGATGTCGGTGGAGATGCCACCCGCAGATTTTCTGAACGAAGACCTCCGTGTGGATGTGTGTATTATTGGAAGCGGAATTGCCGGCCTGACAATCGCTTATCGACTACTGGAGGAAGGACTGTCTGTAGCAGTCGTTGAAAGCAAAGGGCTTGCCAGTGGGGTAACTCCACTGACCACGGCTCATCTCTCGCATGTGATGGATTGTGGGTTGGTAAGCCTGGAACGATCGCATGGAACCCAGAAAGCACAGTTGGCTGTGCAGTCTCACACAGCAGCAATCGATTGGATAGAACACACGGTGACCAATGAGCATATCAGGTGCGACTTTGAACGGATAGATGGGTACCTCTTTGCTTCTACCGAGGCCGATGTATCGAGAATCGACGAGGAATGGGAAGCCGTTCAGCGTATCGGACAGACAAACGTAACCAAAAACGATTCCGCCTCACCCGTTCCTTTCATGGCGAAGTCCTACTTACGCTTTACCCAGCAAGCACAATTTCATCCGATAAAATATCTGTACGGCTTAGTCAAAGCTATTCAACGAATGGGCGGTCGCCTCTACTCAGGCACCCATGTGGTTGAGGTGAATGACCGATCATCCATAACCGTGAAAACGTTAGATGGTCGAAATATTTCCTCACAGTTTCTTGTGGTAACGACCAATACCCCGATCACGAATGTGGTGACATTACATACCAAACAAGCGGCCTACATGACGTACGCTATTGCCGCCAAGATCCCTGTAGGATCGGTTCACAAGGCTCTTTATTGGGATACCGATGACCCATATCACTATGTCCGAATCCATTCCGACACTGTCGCTGGTCAGGAGCAGGAATTACTGATTGTTGGAGGAGAAGATCATAAGACCGGACAAGCGCATGATGGAGAACGCCGTTATGCGGCTTTGGAAACTTGGATGCGCGAGCGTTTTCCTATGGCCAAAGAGGTGCTATTTAACTGGGCGGGGCAGGTCATGGAATCTGTTGATGGTCTAGCATATATCGGACTTAATCCAGGGGATACCCCAAACGTGTATGTCGCCACTGGAGATTCGGGCATGGGTATCACACATGGAACCATCGCTGGGTTCATACTACCAGATCTCATAATGAATAGGTCCTCTCCTTGGGCTTCACTTTATGATCCTTCGCGCAAGCCCATAAAAGCAGCCGCCACATTTCTCTCTGAATCCTTGAACATGGCTGCGCAATACGGTGACTGGCTGACGTCCGGTGATGTCGCGTCAGAAGCAGATATTCCCCTCGATGAGGGAGCTGTCATTCGCAATGGCCTGCAGAAGATCGCAGCGTACCGAGACCATAGTGGTGTCCTCCATCAATGCTCTGCCGTGTGTCCACATCTCGCATGCATCGTGGCATGGAACCCTAGTCAAAAAACTTGGGATTGTCCTTGTCATGGTTCTCGGTTCGACCGCTTCGGAAAAGTCATGAATGGGCCAGCCACTACAAATTTGACTCAGCTATCGAATCATGGACGTAAAACACCTTCCTAAATAGAATGCTACCACGCTACGATCATCCTCTGGGGAACACTGTTAACGTGAAGCCCACGCAACGCCACTCAGCAAAGCGCTCTTGCTGTTTGAACAGGGAGGTCTGCCATCATGGACCCGGCTCTCTTGGTACGAGACTACATATTATACGTGATTCTTCCATTGTGGGTTCTGGTCGGGCTGATAGATCATTTTCTCCATAAACGCACGCACATTGAAGAAACAAGCGGGACAAGAGAATCTATTCTCCACATACTCCAGCTTGGGGAGGCCGGAATCCCAGTCATTTTGGCCCTCCTATTTGAGGTGAATGCCCTTATTATTGCCATCATGCTGGTCGCCCTGATCATTCATGAAGCCACTGCCTTATGGGACGTCACCTACGCCCACACGCGCCGGCACATCAGCCCTTGGGAGCAACACATCCATAGCTTCCTAGAAGTTCTCCCCATTATGGCCATATCCTTCGTGACAGTATTGTACTGGAATCAGTTTCTGGCGCTGTTAGGTCTAGGTAATGAGGCCCCGCGCTTTGTATTTGAGCCCAAAGCCAGCCCCCTCCCCTCTCCGTATCTCGCGACATTATTCGGCTCAATCACGATTTGTATTGCTCTCCCGTATGGTGAAGAGCTGTGGCGATGTATTTCGGCATCACGAAGGTGCCAGATACGTACGAATTCTCACACGAAAGCCGCACACGCTACATACGATCATAAGAGCGGGATCGGGCGATCATATAGCCGAGAGGAGTGCCATCGCGGCTCACTCATGTGAGCGGACGACGTGAAGCTGAATGGTTGGACTTAAACTACTTCACGAGTGCGGTTCACAATAACTGTCTTCAGAATTTCTAAACGGTCATTTTGTCCTCGTATCATAGCTTTTGTGAACTGCCATGCTTGGTCCGTCGTGACCTTCCCGGGCAAGGGTGGTTCATACGGATCCACATCCACCTCAATCAGCACAGGTCCCGGTTGTTCAAATGCCTCGTTGAGCGTTGCCTTGACCTTCGCGGGATCGCTCAAAGAGTATCCTGATGCGCCGCAGGCTCTGGCGAAGGCAGCGAAGTCGATCGCTTGCAGGTCGACCCCATACTGTGGATTTCCTTCAAACGCAATCTGCTCCCACTTAATCATCCCAAACGTATTGTTCTTCACGACAATGATCTTGATCGGCAGTTGATACTTGACCGCCGTTGCCAGCTCCCCCATGAGCATGGTGAATCCACCGTCGCCCGCAAAGCAGACCACCTGACGCCCTGGGTACGCCATTGACGCCCCAATGCTATACGGTAACCCGTTGCCCATCGTAGCCAAGGTTCCTGATACGGAAAACTGCATTGTGCCTCGAATGCGAATGTGTCGAGCCGCCCATGTAGTGACTGTTCCGGTATCACAGCAAATGATTGCGTCATCCGTAAGCACAGCGTTGAGCGCATGAGCGATCACTTGGGGCTTCATGGGAATGTCATCACGGTTGGCTCGCTTTTCCAGGAGGGTATCCCAATCAGCTTTTCGTTCTTGTGCCCACTTGAGGAAGTCGTGATTGGATGTGGGAGTGATCAGTGGCATCAGAGCTTGTAAGACGTTCTGGCACTGCCCGACCAGTCCAATATCCACAGGGTACCGAAGTCCGATCCTGGAGGGATCAACATCGATTTGTATAGCCTTGACCGCACCTGGGGTAGGGTAAAATTCGAGGTATGGGAAACTACTCCCGGCAATGAGAAGAGTGTCGCATGACTCCAGCACTTCCTGCGAAGGAGCCGTACCGAGTAACCCAATTCCTCCAGTGGTGCAAGGATGATCGTCCGGTACAACGGCCTTACCAAGCAGTGGTTTTACGATCACAGCCCCCAGCTGTTCCGCCATCATCACAATTTCTGCTCGGGCAAGCAAACAACCCCGACCAGCCAGGATGGCGATCTTGGAACCCTGATTTAGAATTGCGGCAGCGGCCTCTAGCTGCACCTTCCCCGGTAGCGGCAGAGCGTCACTGAACTGATGACCGCTATGACCGACAATATTCGCTTTAGACCGTACGCCGTCAGCAGGCCAGTCTTGAATATCTTTAGGGATTGTGATGTGAGCGACACCGTGTGTCGACAGAGCGGTCCTGATGGCTTGGTCGACAGCATTACACACATGTGTTGGTCCCATGACCCGCTCACTGTAAGCAGCAACATCGGAAAACACGCGATCAAGATCGATATCCTGCTGATAGTGCGTGCCAATCAGATCATGGAACGTATGACCGGTAATGGCCAAGACAGGCTGGCCATCAAACTTGGCGTCATACAATCCATTTAGAAGATGAATCCCCCCAGGGCCTGATGTGGCCAAACACACCCCTACGCGACCTGTGAACTTGGCATAACCGCATGCAGCTAGGGCGGCAGCTTCTTCATGTCGAACTTGGACGAGGCGAATTGCATCCTTATGAGTTCGCAGGCTCTCATATAACCCATTAATACCATCTCCCGGGAGTGCAAATACTGTATCCACCTTCCAATCGATGAGTCGCTCCACCAATAGATCCGCAACTGTGGATGCCATAATAGCCCCAGTCTTCCCCGATCGCGCGCTGATTTACCCGCAACCAGTCCTACCTATTCCTCTAACTCACACTCGGATTTTTCCCATGAAGAATCGGCGAATCTCCTCCTACCCAGGTTCCTTTGTCGACTGATAAGCTCGAAGCACCTCGGCAACACTCCACGCCTGCGCAATACACCCACGTGGAGTAAAGGGTGGTTCTGAGTCAAATATTTCACTGATCGTTCCAATTCCTTCAGTGGACAGGTGCGCGGTAAACGCACTCAACATTTGCCGACATTCGGCACGAGGGACCCCCGCTTTCATCGATGCGTCAATAAAGTGCCCGATCAGCCACGCCCATACCGTGCCCTGGTGATAGGCGGCATCACGATCCCGGAGATCACCAAAATACATAGATTTATAATCGCGATGGTCAGGAACCAGAGTGCGTAGCCCAAACGGTGTCTGGAGTTTGTCTCTTACGGCCTTCATCACGGCATCCCATCGAGATGTGTCAAGCACGGGATAGCGGAGCGACAGAGCAAAAACTTGATTGGGTCGAAGCTTGTTATCATCACCCACTGGCCCGTCCACCACATCGTAGAGGTATTCACCGGCGGCATACCAAAACCGGCGGTTGAACGATTCCCTATTTTTTTCGGCCCAGCTGGTCCATTGATCCGAACCATCTCCCAACTCCGCAGCCCATTGGGCCATCAACCGAAGCGCGTTGTACCAGAGCGCCTGAATTTCTACCGGCTTGCCGCATCTCGGGGTCACAACCCAGTCTCCTACTTTGGCGTCCATCCATGTCAGTGCATATCCGTCTGCTTCTGCTCTCAGAAGTCCGTCCCCCCCGTCAACCCCGATGCCAAATGCTGTTCCCTTGAGGTGATACTCAAGTATCTCTTTGAGAGTTGGGTACAACATCATGAGCGTATCTCGATCGTTGGTCACATCGTAGTATCGATCCAACGCGTGAAAATACCACAAGGTCGCGTCGGCCGTATTATAGAGACCCGTCCGTTCGCCTTCTGGGAATAAATTGGGTAGCAGGCCCTCGCGAACATACTTCGCAAATGTGCGTAAAATTGCTCGCCCTTCGCTATACCTTCCTGTGCACAGCGTTAACCCCTCAAGGCTGATCATGGTGTCTCGGCCCCAGTCCGTGAACCAATGATACCCAGCGATAATGGTTCGAGCCTCGTCACCAGAAGCCAACGCCATGGCATGTTCCTCTAACCGACTACCAGGAACGACAATAAATTGATCTGCCGCAAGCGCAAGAAAGGTCTCCATGGAGTCGGCAGCCCGCGCATCCTGTTGAGGGATCACTTTTCGTAAACGAACACGCTCAGCATCAAGGACGGCCTCAGGGCCGTGCTGAAGATTGTCCCATGGCTCCATGCTAGCCACAAACGCAATCGGATGCTCGCGGACCAACTTCACGCTGAAATAGCCAGGACTCTCCAGATCCTCGACATGAACGGAGCCACGATCCCGATCGACGCGATACGACACATTCCGACTGATGAGGGGATCCACGACGAACACGCCAGTGTGGGGCCTGACACCAAGCTTCAGGGAAGCAACCCCTTCACCCAAATGCATCTCGTACCGTTCTCGCATCACAGTGAAGGGAAATGGTCCCTGATGCACCGAATTGAGCGGTGCGTCCGGCATACGAAATGTCACGAAGGGCCTTAGCCGCAAGGTAATAGACTCCCCAACCTGAAGCCGGTATTCCACGTAGACGGTGTTTTGACCATGAGGCATCACGATGCGCTTAAGAATCTCGTGCCCATCACAGTCAAATTGCCACACCGGAGTTTGCCACTCGCGGTAGAAACTCCTGAGATAGCGCGGGAGGTCCGTATCGAGTGTGCCATCAACGTGCTCCGATCCACTGAGTCTTACAGTCGTAGCCCCTACATCCAGTTCTTCGTCCAATCGTGGAATGATGATTGTGCGTCCCCTCGGAGACGGAAGATCTGGCACGAAAATTCCGTGATAGCGACGTGTAGCGATTTGCATCACCGTGCCGGATGCATATCCTCCTAACCCATTCGTCACCAACCATTCCCAGCTCAATCCTCGATTCACATCCGTGTTAGGCTCCCAGGATAATGTAAGGGTTGGATTAAGCTCAGACAAAGCGTCATCCATGGATGCCCTCCGTGAGGCCGGAGCGGTCATCCACACGCATAGGCTCGATGCAAAACACTGTCGTCGACTCAGCCGGAATGTGCCATCCCTTTTCCGTCAGTGGGTTCACCGTACCAGGCCCGCCATATCGAGGATGATTGCTCGACCAGATGAGTTTCCATTCTCCAATCGGGTCCGGTGCGAGCAGAGGCTCGGGAGATGGAACCATGTGAAGATCCGCCCCAAGATTGACAACTACTAATCGATCACGGCCGGCAGCTTCGTAATAGCGAAGCACATGGGCATCTGGCCCTAACACCGCGCCGTCCAGTCTATTGCGAGCCTGAGCAGAGAACACCACATCCTCTCGACGCAGTCGCAACAGATCCGAATGAAGCCGACAGAAGGGTGCATGCTTCTCGGGTTCGCTCCAGTCCAGTTTCGAGCGCTCAAACGCACTCGGGTGATTGGGGTCCAGCATCGCCATTCTGGCGTCCGATGCAGCATAGCTAGGGAACTGGGCTAAGAACTGTTCCCGCCCTTTAAAAACCTGTGCCCCAAGTTTCTGATCTGCATAATCCACGAAGAAGAGAAACTTGCTTGAGGCAGCAAACTCTTGGCCCATGAAAAACATGGGAGTTTGTGGAGCGAGCAGCCATAGCGCTGTCATGGCTCGGTAGCGTCCTGGGCTGGTCAAGAAAGTGAGCCGGTCTCCATGCAAGGTGTTGCCGATTTGATCGTGATTCTGCGAGTAGAACACGAAGCTGCTCGCCGGCTCATCACGTACTACCGTTCCTCTGGGCTTGTCTTGCCAGTGATACCGCTGTCCTTGGTACAAGAATCCTCGCTTGACGGCCGAGAGAAATTCCTGTGGCGTTCCTCGGTAGTCGGTGTAGTACCCTTCACTGCATCCGGTCGCGGCTACTCGTGTAAGATGATGGAAATCATCGCTCCACATAGCATCGAGGCCCCACCCACCCTGTTCAACTGGCCAGAGTGCACGCACATCTTGCGGCTCGTTTTCGGCAATAAGCACGATAGACCGCGGTCCTGCCACACGCCGGGTCTCCCTAGAGAGCTCTGCGAGGATATGAAGGCTGCTGGCATCATGGATGGATTGAGTGGCGTCGATACGCAGACCATCAAGATGAAATTCGTCAATCCAATAGCAGGCATTCTGCAGAATGAATTCCCGGACCCCATTTGAATTTGGCCCGTCATAATTAACAGCCTCTCCCCACTCATTTGAGTATCGACCTGTGGTGTAATCTGGGCTATAGGCAGCGAGGTAATTTCCGTCCGGGCCGAAATGGTTGTAGACCACATCCAAAATCACCCCGAGTTCCCTCTGATGCGCTGCGTCCACAAAACGCTTGAGCCCCTCATGGTCTCCATAGTGATGGGATGGGGCGAACAGGCAGACTCCGTCGTATCCCCAGTTCCAACGACCTGGGAATTCAGCTATCGGCATGAATTCCAAGAGTGTTATCCCCAATCGCTTCAGAAAATCCAGGCGCTCAATAGCCGCCTCGAAAGTGCCGTTCTTGGTAAACGCCCCAACATGGAGTTCATAGATCACCTGGCCCGACATCTGAACGCCTGACCATTCTTGATCCTTCCATGCATAAGCGGCCGGATCGATAATTTGTGAGGGACCGTGTGGGCCCTCAGGTTGGAAACGGGAACAGGGATCTGGGAATGCCTCTCCCCCATCTAGGCGATACTGATAGGTCATTCCTGCTTGAGCCCGAAACGAAATCCCGTAGTGGTACCCGTCCCCATCACAAGTAAGCGGCTCGACATCGCCAGAGCTGAGGACGACTTCAACTTTCCGAGCCTTTGGTGCCCAGACCCTAAAGACGACACTATCCTCCACCACGCGTGCACCGAGCGAACTTAAGTCCTGTGTTCTTTCCATTAGATTGACCGAAGATCTACACTCCAAATGGGCGAAGAGGAGTCCTGCTTGAGCAAGTCATCGTGAACTGTATAGTCTTCATCCCCGCCATCCATATACTGGGGAAACTCCTAGTCCGCAGCTGTTCCGTTGCCTATCCGATAGGGGGAACCCCTAAAAACGAGCCTCACCCGAGTTCCTGTAGGGATTGTCAACCTCGTGCGTATTCATGCAGGTAGCCGATAGAGACGCCCCCGAGAGTCATCACCAGACACCGATACAATACATAGGAAGGTTCGACCACTCTGCTTCGCAGAAGCTTCATGAATTTCATATCGACATTTAAGGGACTGGGGGTTTGACTAGTGGTACAGAAGGTTACGCCGTAGAACTATCAAGAAAGTATGAATAGAGATTCGAAGACGCAAGCTGGCTTATTTGACCGAATTGCAAAATGGTGTGCTCGACTCTTCGGGACGGCGGGCGCCTTTGGAGTTGCCCTGAGTGTGATCATCCTGTGGGCGGTGACGGGCCCCCTATTTGGTTTCAGCGACACTTGGCAATTGGTTATTAATACTGGCACCACCATCGTCACCTTCCTCATGGTATTCCTCATCCAGAACACACAGAACCGTGATGGCACCGCGCTACAGCTGAAACTCGATGAGATCATTCGTTCAATCAAAACAGCTCGCAATTCCATGCTGGACCTTGAAAAGCTCTCGCAGCACGATCTGGAAAAACTGCAAACCATGTATACCAACATGGCAAATACCGAAAAGCGGAGCGCTACAGACACGGGGAGAGCTCCGGGCAAGCAAGTAAGCCGAGCCAAGGAGAGACTCCTGTCACATAAGCGTCCGAGTTGATAGAGCGGTGAATTGTAAATGAATGAGATGTACAAAGGTGAGGCCTACTAGAAATGCTCAGTAAAACATGTTGACACGGTCTTGCCCCAGCTTTCTTTGTAGCATCACTTCCATATTGGGCTTGATTGCTGAGATCTCCCTACTCTCCGGGTGTGTCAATCTCACGCCTGCCGGCACGCATAGCGTGGACACGGAGATAACCGATCATTGCAGGTCTCCAGCAAAAGCCCACTCGGTTGCGGCGATTCCAACATCTGGGCTGCCACTGCTTTCATCATTGATACAAGGTAACACCTCAGATCAGCTTCACAATTATTTCAGCGAACAAGCCTTGCGAACCGCTGAGACGGTCGGGGTACTCCCCTATTTGCAGCATCTGATCGCAATACGTGATTTCCAGGGACGATCACTTTTTAGAGTCCTACTTTTACGACAAGAGCTCTATGCCCATACGATGCTGGCCATTTTGGAAATCGAATCCGCAACTGCGGAGATCGTCTGTGAGCGCGATCGTGCCGACCAAGTGGCCGATCGTATCGATGAGGTCGATGGATCGAGGGTGAAACAGCTGACCATTGCTTCAATCGTCATCGGCGGAGTGGCCAATATCGTCACAGGTGCTGCCAGCCTTGCATTCACGTCCAGCACGGCTGCGGATGCGTCCAGCATCGCAGGTGGTGCCCTCTCGACGTGGCTCGGGGTATCTGCTCTCGTCACCCATTCCAAGGTGTACTTTCGGCACGACCCGAATATCCTTCATGAGGTCTGGGAGGATCCTCGACAGCCACAGATCGTCTCTCCCATTCTGTGGCGATATCTGCATCGCAGCGGAGAGCCGATTGCCAGTGCACCGCGGACCAATCTCGTCAATTCATGGCGGCAATTAGGTCGTCTCGGAGCTCCAGATTCTGACATTGAAGGCCATCGTCGAAGTTTGTTTTTTGGCTCAGGAGGAGAGTATATGGCTTCTGAATTGCGAGCCCGTGCTTCTATGCTGCAAACGCTCGAAACAACACTTCGTCTATTACATGAAGAATTGGAAGCTCTGATTCGGGAGGCCAATGCGTTTGCCGTACGGCAAAATGAACTCATGGAAAGTGGATGACGTGGGACACGCTCGAATAGCGGGAGACACGTGTTCTTCTTAACAAGGAGCGGATGAGCTCCGTATTCCAATATCTCCCGTTCCGTTTGGGCACATTCTTTCAATCTCATCGACGGAAATTCTAACCAGGGGTTTCATCGTCGACATCACCCTTCAGTGGAGGCGCCAGGACAGACCAGTCGCGCATTTTCGACAACCATAGTTCTGCGACCGCTGGCGGAAGCGCTCCGACAGCCGTCATAATGGAAAGCGCTCCAATTAGGTCACCCTGTGCATTCAGCACTGGGATGTGGGTGGCACGGTACTTAATCATTGCTGGTAGGGCGTCCGCCAGAATTGCATCACCACTACATCGAACAGGCGTCCGGTTTTGTATAATTTCCTGAAGGGTGTCGAACTTGCTTGGACCTTCCCACGTCGATTTATCCTCCGATAAATCCACCTCGGTCAAAGCATGGGTGGGTTCCTCACCTTCATAAACGATCAGGATATGAAACCGTGGATTCCGCAGGATGAGACTCGCCTCTTCTATAGGCATGCTGATATGAGCAGTGGCAATCTCGTGAGACATAATCTCTCGCACAAGACGATCTTCTCCGCTCACAACACCGTAAGCTTCCTCGTTCGTCGATTCTCCTACGATACCCCCTCGAACGCGTTGGGGAACAGTGATGATCTTGCTCATAAGCACTTTCCTGCTACTTAATCCCTTGAGTTCTAACTCCAAGTGCAACACTGCAGCCCAGATGAGCGATGGTGTTGCCATGCACACGAGGTGGTACCGACACTTGACTACAGACGAACGTGAGACCTTGAGTCTGGGCCTGACCCACGGCCAGTCGCTCCTCAGGATGGCCTGGATCGTGGGCCGAGCTCCAAGCACGCTCAGTCGCGAGGTGGCCCGGAACACGCCCCGAGACCGTCCCTATCGCGCTTCTACGGCGCAGAGCCACGCGACGGCCCAAGCCCATCACCCCCGACACGTCCGTAAACTCCTCGACCCGTGGTTGTGGCAGTACGTCACCACACAGTTGACCCCGGGCTGCTCGCCCGAGCAAATTGCTGGCTACCCTGCGGCAGGCTCGCAAGACCCGTCGCCCACGGGCGCGAGGCCGATACCGCCTGGCCAGATTCCCCACATGACACCGATCACTGAACGACCTGCCGACGTCGCCACCCGTATCGTGCCTAGCCACTGGGAAGGCGACTTGCTGAAAGGTGCTCGCAATGGCTCGGCTGTGGGCACCCTGGTGGAACGGACCATGCGGCTGGTTCTGCTGGCCCGAATGGACGGCACGCATGCCGCCAGTGCGTACCTGGGCTTGATCAAGAAGATCCGACATGTGCCTGCCTCGTTGCGGAACACACTGACCTCCGATCGAGGGAAAGAGACAGGGAACACGAACGGCTTGCACACCGCCTCTCGATCCAGGTCTTCTTTGCCGATCCGTATAGCCCCTGGCAACGCGGGACCAATGAGAATACCAATGGCCTGCTGCACCAGTAGTTGCCCAAGGGGACAGACCTATCCGACTACACCCAGCGGGAGTTGAACGCCATTGCCCATCGCCTCACCACACACCCACGGAAATGCCTCGGCTTTGCCACGCCACTGGAAGTCTATGCATACCTGCCACATTATTCACCCGTCTCACTTGAAACTTGAAACCGCCTCCTTAATCCGACAAAGCCCGGTGTGGAACGCGTTACCTACTCTCATAGCCCAGACGGTCGCCGTCCTTCCGCCATGAAGGCCTGCGGAAACATCACTGATTCATGAACTCACGTATCCCTACTTCCCCTACTGATCCAACAGCACAACTATCCGTGAAGGGAGCATATTGAACATAACTTAAACCACAGGACCACCATACTGGTAGTAACTCTAGTCCATGGACGCCATATCATAAGCTCGCACTGATATTCGCCATAGAAAGTAACAGGAGTTCTCAGTCGCCTATCTAGGAGAAGTTCTAGGATTCGCCCACTGCGAGTAGATTTAAAGTAGGAGATCTATGGTACGATGAAGTCGATACAATAAGCTGTCGGCTGGCTAATTCGAATTCTATGTCGCTCCTAAAACCCACTGTGCTTATTGCTGATGACCATCCGCTTGTGGCGGAAGGGTTGAGACAGTTGCTCGAATCTGACTTTGAAGTGCTTGGTATAGTGGGTGATGGGGATGAACTAATCAGTCAGGCGCGATTACTGCGCCCGGAAGTTATCCTTCTCGACGCGATCATTCCCCCGGAGAATGGCTTCAGCACTGCCCGGCGTCTTAAGGAACTAATGCCCGGTTCACGAATTATTTTTGTCACTATGTTGGAAGAGCCTACACATGTGAGCGAGGCTTTTCGAGTCGGAGCAAAAGGTTATGTCTTGAAACATTCCCTCTCATCGGACCTCATTAATGCCATGCAAGCCGTGCTTCGGAACGAACGATATCTTTCTCCGGGAATTATTGGAGAGGTTCGGGAGTCCGTAGAATTCCCTTGGACGAAACCCGGTGGTTTCACCGATCAGTTAACCGAACGACAAACGCAGGTCCTCCAACTTCTTTCGCGCGGAGACTCTACAAAGGTGATCGCACAAACATTACAAATCTCTGAGAAAACGGTCCTATTCCATAAAACCAGCATCTTCAAGAAAATTGGGCTTCGTTCACCCAGTGACCTGACTAAGTTCGCACTGACCCAAGGTCTGACATCCTTAGATATTACCAAGCGAACTTTATAGCCCATGCCGATGGGTCGTGGAGTCCACCTGATGACAGTATGTGCATGGCTCCGATCGCTAAAGCCAACGGCGATGCAGCCAAGTAAATCATTTCTATGTAAACACATCTTCTTCTTCGTTCAGAGTCAGTATCAATAGGGCATCTAGGAAGGTGCGAGGCCCCCCTCATTGGTAGAATTCTGCAGTTGTGAGTCGAGTCTCGATGAGTTATTCGCCCATCTCGTGACACGGATGGGCAATTAGATGGGGTGGAGAGTGCGTGGCGATGGTCTTGGGGAAAGCCAGGATCGATGCTCCCGCGCCAGACCCGGTTGTGTTAGTGACGATTCGACCCAACCAAACTCTACGAGTTTAAGCCATCCGAGTAGCTTCACCGCCGAGAACATCCGCAATGTACGAGCTACGGAGAAGGAATTACCCTCTCAGCTCCATATGGAGGCCACCATATTCGACGGCGGTCATCTTACCATGAACGGTCGCGCCGATTTTCTCCACGAACCTCATATAGCCTTTCACGGAGACATGTCGGTGGACGGAATGCAGGTAAAGGAGCTGCTCCCCGTTACTCGACCGCGAAACATCGATGTGGCGGATGGCGTGCTATCGGCAAACGGGAGGGTCACTTATGCGCCAGAACTCCACGAGCTCCGTATTGACGCGCGCCTGATCCAGAACCTCAAAGCTGACCTACGATATGTAGAGGAATCTGCCACATCGGCGGCCCATCACGCCACACCCCACGCGGAGAGGATGCAATCACAACCGCATCAATCGGAGAAATTCGTAGATTCTCCGAAGTGGACGTTCTACCTTGAGCAAGGCACCATTGAGAATGGCGAGTTGGGGTTCATCAATACATTCACCAAACCCTCATACCGTCTCGTCGTCTCAAATTCGACCCTGTCCCTCAATCGATGGAGCAACCAGCAGTCGGATGATGTCTCAAAATGACGATAAGAGGCCTGTTCATGGGAAAAGGAATCATGGAGAGCGACGCTGCTATTCGATTTGCAACGGAACGGCCAGATTTTTCAGTTCGACTGAAACTCTTCCGTACTCCGCTGAGGACGATCAATGATTTCCTCCGTGCACATGGATCCATCGATGTTGCAGCAGGTAGTATGTCCGTTTTCAGCGAAATGACTGTCAGGCACGGTCACGTCGATGGCTACATTAAACCGCTGTTTAAAGATGTCGACGTGTACGATCCAAAGCAAGACAAGGTGAAAGGCCTGTGGCAGACATTCTTGGAAAATTGTCCGATGTCGCGATGGACGTACTAAAAACTCAGCCTCGTGAGGAAGTGGCGACAAAAGCGGCGCTCTCTGGACGGATCAATCACCCCCAGGCGAGCACCTGGGAGATCGTGTGGAAACTGATTCAGAATGCGTTCTTTGATGCAATTCTACCCGGGCTGGAAGGCAAGAGACCCGAGAAGAAACTCTATCGGGCGGCCTGACCACTTACGGAGGCCTCACGCCTATGAAAACGAGATGGACCTCACAGCGATCATCCTGCGAATCATCCGGGGTTTGCTTGGTATCCACGCTCGTAAGTTATGAAATGGGGTATAAAGCAAGGGTGGGCATGCAGAAGGAGTTCCAATGCAGGAGTGACGAGATCCATACGAGGATGTAGTACCTAGAACAATAGGGGCTGGATTAGACCATGAATCTACGAGACTCTCTTTTGATGTCCATCAAAGTGAGAGGCACCCATTTGCCTACTTTCTGGCTATCGGTATTCCGAGAAACGGACTAGGCCCCTGAGGGAGTAACCGTGTGGATCGTGATAATGCCGTTGGCGATGGCATATTTTGTGAGCTCAGGTCTGGTTTTGAGTCCAAGTTCTTTCATGATCCGCGTACGATGAAATTCAATGGTTTTCGTCGAAAGGTTCAGAATAGAGGCGATTTCTTTTGTTGATCGACCTTCGGCAACTAGCTGAAGCACTTCGCGTTGGCGCGCACTCAAAGAATGGTCAAAGCCGGTTTTCTGTGTCTCATTGTTCTCCCCTGGTTGACCTTGTCCCACGTGGGTTGGCCGATTCATGTACTCGACCAGACCCTGCGCCACACTCGGAGAAATGTAGGTGTTGCCTTTCAGGACTTCTCTCACGGCGTGCTGGAGTTCGCCGGATAATGACTGCTTGAGCACATATCCAGTGACACCGAGCCGGAAGGCCTCTACTACAAATACCTGGTCTGCATGCATCGTGAGCATCAAAATTTTAATTTTGGAGTCGAACTGTTTGATCTGCCTGGCCGCATCTAAGCCGTTCAGCAGGGGCAGTGAGATATCGACGATAATTAAGTCAGGGTGGGTCTCTGGTACCGCTTTTGTGAGGGCTCTGCCATCCGCGAACACCCCCACAACCTCCACCTCGGATTCGAGAAGTTTCTGAATACCCTCTGCCACGAGAAGATGGTCATCAGCAATCAATATTCTCGGTTTCATCCGAAGTCCTCCATGACTTAGGTAGATCGGAGCTGTTAGGTTCTAGCTCAGATTCCTTACGACCTTATAGTAAGTAGTGTCATCTTGTACCTTGCGGAATGTCAAGGGGCAATCCTCGCTCCCCATACTTTTCTGGTTGCAACCTGATTGGGCGCCAGGCTATTCCTTGGATGTACCACTCCACTCATCTCATCCTCCATCCTACTCTGTAGTTAGATAACATCTCGTGATGGAGAGCTGCGGCGGGACTAATGAGGGGGAACGGCGCGCAGAGATCATCGGCGGGTGTTCCGTCTCTTGCTCCGTGTCGCTTTGGGGGCTCCTCCTTTCCTACCAGCATTGCGGGCCCTAGCCTTGCCGATTCCTTTTCCGCGCCCCGAACCTCCAGGCTGTTTCCCCCCCTTGTCCATTTTGTTTACGGTTGCCCAAGCTCGGCGTTCCGCTTCGTCTTGGGAAATACCCTTCCGGCGGTACCTTTCCTCAATTTTGGCGGCCTTACGCTTCTGTTTGCTCGTATATTTTGATTTGTCTCCACGTGGCATATTCACTCCTCATATGGCAACTGTGGGATGTGGTTTTTTCCACCACATTAAGAAGAATAGGATTGCCCAACTGTTTTTCATGGGCTCTCGACAGCTTAGACATCCGGGCCCGCTCGGTTTCGGTTCCCAGGATGAAATGTCTCTACATACCTTATTCATTCTCCAGCCGACGCTGGGAGAACTGCTAGATATCTGGCATTTATTTCCTAGCACCCCCTCACGAGGACTCGCCCCCATGAGTAACCTATCCCCTGACGAAGCATTCTCTGTCGGTCTCAGCTCAAATTTCCGTTACCCTGCCTTCACTGCGCCACTCTCGAAATATCGTCATGCAGAACTCTAGGAAGGATGAATACTGAAACTAGGTGGCGGACTAGTCTCCAAATAGCGGACATATGCTATTGATCGACAAATGCGGCGAGCACTACCGGACGAATTCAGGTCCGGCCATTGTCGGACACATTGTGTTGGTATCGCCGCAGGGAAGTATCTATCAGACAGCTCTCCGATGAACTCACGATTGAAAGGAGGTAAGACATGCAACAATACACCGCATATCTGATGTGTCTTCGAAGCTGAAGCACCTTCTCATAAGGTCGATGAGTACGACAAGAGCATCAGAACAAATAGCCTGAGGAAATGGAAACCGTATAAGAACAGGAGATTGTCCATGAAGAATTACATAATGTGGTGTCTGGGCGTAGCGCTGTTCACAGCCGTTGGCTGTCAATCGATGACCGGTAAGACAGCAGGCCGAACCATGAGCGATGCCGGCCTCACAGCCTCAGTTCAAACCAAACTCACAGCGGACAAGGTTTCGAATTTTTCGCGCATCGACGTTGATACGGAACGAGGGATTGTCACGTTAAACGGCGTCGTTCAATCGGCTCAGGAGCGGGAGCGCGCTGAACGATTAGCCAAGGAAGTTGATGGAATCTTGGGGTTGAACAACAACCTCCAGGTTCAAGGGCAGACTCCGAGGATGATGAACTAGCTAATTTGATAGCGGATGGGTCGAACTACTAGCTGGCTGGCCACTCTAGTCGTAAAAGGGCCGGTTGCGCAGGGAGGATCAGGTTATGACGCCAGAGGCCTACATTACACAAGGAACGGTGGGTTTCTGTATCGATGAACAATTGCAACCGTACCGGTTGAGTATTTCAGGTAACGGAGGCTGTACGCCTTTTAACACCGGGTTCACCGGCCTGAGGCGCTGGGATCCAGTCAACAATCACCGGTTGCCGCCCCCGCTCGGTAAGCGTCACTTTTTTCAAGAGGAGCCGTCTAATGAGCAAACAGGCCGTGACTACAGTTGAGCCCTCGACAGAATTATTGAACACGCTCAAAGCGGACCATGAGAAGGTCAAAGGGCTCTTTGAGCAGTTTGAGCAAACAGCAGATGAGGAGGAACGTGCTGCCATTGTTGGATCAGCGCTGAAGGAGCTGGAAGTGCATGCAGCGCTGGAAGAAAAAATTATTTATCCAGCATTCCAGGAACACCTCCAGGATGATGGACTGATCGCGGAAGCTTTCGAAGAGCATCACGTGGTTCATCTTCTCATTAAAGAACTGAAGGGAGCACGTGTGAAGTCGCAGCGGAGGGACGCGAAATTTACGGTTCTCGCGGAGAACGTCAAACATCACATTAAGGAAGAAGAGGAATGCCTATTTGAAGAGGTCCAGACTCTGGACATCGACTGGGAGGCCTTACAGGCTAAAGTCGAAACCAAGAAAGCTAAATTGACATCTCAGTACACATCTTCCAAACGACGGCAGTAGAAAGCTCCTGCGAAATAACCGCGTTGAGGGGTTCATACGTGTTTAGCGTATGCCCCTCAGCGCTTAATATTCGAGATGCCTCCCTCGCCATTAAAACCTGACGTGCGCAAGGTCGAATACAATTGATACTGGCCGATTCAAGTGAGTCCGCAACACGATTGGATGGGGCATAGACCAGCGACCTGTTCATAAATGCGCCTCTGATCCAACCAGAGTTCCAATCGGATGGTAGTGGTCTCCCCTGTTTGCGTGTCAATCTGCAGAAGGCGCATCGGAGGACGGATTGACATGATATGAACGGAAATGTCGCCGGCCCCCTTGAGCTGCACGAGGCAAGGAGCTGTCTCTTCATCTGATCTCACAGGATAGGTGTGCATCACCATCTTTTCATTCACCTCATCCCAGCACAGGTTCTGAAAAAATACCGGAAGAGAAAGCCCTCTAGAGAGATGTGTTGAGACCTCTGTAATCATCCAACCGCGGTGCCACCAGGAAAAATGTCCTGGCGAATGCATGTGGCTTACGACCGATTCCTCTCGCTCAAACTGCTCACTGCCAGCAAATGGTATTTGCATAATTGCTCCTTGGGTTGAGGCTATGATTTCGGCGTCATTCATGAAAATCTTTATGCTCGGAGCGAAGTCATCAACCCGTCACTCGGTCAGCAGGCAGGACGCTTCTCTCCTCACATTGTCTCTCAGTGTGTACCGCCTGATTCTCGACAGCTCTGGCAAGGTCGCACAGCTTTATCACGGGTGGCTCTAGTAGAACCTCCAGCATGTCGGCGAACAACCGACCAGAATTGAGCGCAAGATCATGTCACCCCCCCAGGCTCCGGGGTCCTAGATAGATTCGAATCAGTATGTCCCGTCGACAAGGATCCGGCGGTGATAATCAAATCATTAGTCTGGTACTGATAGTCGTCCTGATATATGGCGAATGTTTCTAGAACAGCAGCCAGTAGGATCGGGCCAAGAAACAACCCCAGAAAACCGTAATATGCTAATCCGCCGATAGAGACGAAAAATAACGGCAGAAGCGGTAGGCGTGCGTCCGCACCGACTAAGACCGGTTGCAAGAGATTGTCCATCAAGCCCACAAGTCCTGCTCCGGCGGCGACCAGAATGATTGCCTTCACCACCGATCCGCTGAACAACAAGTACAGAGACAGCGGAATCCAAACCAGCGCAGTCCCTCCCATAGGAAGAAACGACAAGATTCCGGACAGAAAGCCCAGGAATGTGGCAAACGGAAGGTCGAGAAAATAATAGATGATGCCGGATACAGTCCCCTGAGCAAGCGCGGTCAAAAGAGTTCCCCTCACAACGGCGTGGAGTGTCGAGGTCAGTCTCGTGAGAATCTTCGTCTTGTGCTCCTCCTCCAACGGAATCGCGCGGCACACGCGCTGAAACGCAGACTCTCCATCTCGAAACACGAAAAAGAGCGTGAAGATCATTACCATGAAATCAGTGGCCAACATCAACGCATTCATCGCGAAGTCGACACTTTGAGAAATTAGGAACGTACTGATGGCTTTACCCCCCTCCAAGATCGAGGACTGGATGCTCTCGCTGCGGGTCACGATGGCCTCACCCACCCATCGTTTGAGCGTGGGGCCGACGCCGGGGATCTCGCCTAACCACGCACCAAGCTCGTGGAGGCGTCCCGCTCGAAACCATGCGGCAACCTGACCATACGCCTCGCCTCCTTGCTGGGTCGCTAGAATTGTGCCGTACACTGCCGGCAGTACCGCGGCAAGTAGGACCGCAGTGGTCATCAGCCCCGCCGCCAGATTCGACCGGCGCCCGACCACGTACCACAGCCGTGAGTAAAGAGGATATGTTGCCGTGGCCAGAATAATCGCCCATGTAATGGGTGAGAGAAATGGTTCGAGGATCCGCCCTAGATGCCACAAGAGGGCCAAAAAGATGAGAAGAAAAATGCCGGTGAAGAGTTGCCGCCGTGTCATAAAATCATCTTCACTGCTGGGTGGAATAACCGAGCCCTATAAAGGGATACCATTGTCTAGTCTCACCTGCTCGCAGCGTCCTATTCGAGTCGTACCGCGCGCAATGGCGTCACAGCTTAATAAGGGGAGCTGGGATTACACGTTATATAGAGCGAGCCCCCATCACTGGGGTAAAGCAAACCATACCCATCTGTCGTTTCTTAGCCTCGCGCGGGAGATCCCAACTCCTTTGACCAAAAGAGAAAGAGTCCGTGACCACCACGCGTGGGACCCTCGTCCCTCGAATCACGAAAAATGCCGAAATTGTAGGTGTAATTGAGTTCGATCTGTGACCGCCAAGGAGCACCGGAGACGATTCCTACACCGACTGTGGGCATGGAATCCGTGACCTGTTTGATCGCTCCTTGTGACGTAAAATGCGCCTGTTCTACAAATGCCCATCCCGCCTCGACGTACGGATACAGAAAAAAGAGCGCTTCGTAACGATATTGCACGTTTGCTATTGCGTAGCGGCTGGGAACCAGTTCGTTGAAGGCCACACCGTGGATCATCGGAAGTGCCACGGCTTCCCATTCATAGCCAGTCGGCCTCCCAGGAAGACGGAATGCACTAAACCGATCGAGGTCCTTTCCAATACCTCCGTGCAAACTCGAAATTAACCGGTGTTTCTCACTCTTAAAGAATGGAAGGCCTGTGGCCGCCAAGACATATCCACTCATCGCCAGATAGGTGCGTTCTCGTTTATGATCCGGCGTTTCAAAAGGGGGACCTCCCCAAGGGACCCACTTGGTGCGATGCCCATAGAAAATATCCCCCCCGATCGTAATCCCTTCATGCGGCAGCTCCATCAGATTGCGGTCCAACGCATCGGTTCGAATCCTGAGATGAATCCGACCTTCATACGTGTCGCTCGGCACACCGTACTGGGGTGCCGTATGTTCAGTGCCCTTGAACCAGCGGTAACCAGGCTCATACGTCAAAAATAGATTCACGGCGCTATCCTGTCTGAAGGGACGAACTGGGAGACGATACCCAATGCCGATACCGCCAAAAGCATAACTCCATTCAATTTCGGTCTCACGGATGCGGCGACCTTGGACATATTCGGATCGGCCGAGGGGAGCGATAAAAGTATCGAGAGAAAATATCACGGTCCAGTTCGGGAACGCGCGAAGACCGATGGAATAGTCGAGGTCATTGACCACGCCCGAGAAGGTGCCGCGAAATCGTCGATTATCATCATCCCAGTTACGCCACACATATAATGCGCCGAATGGGAGAACCTCGACTTGTGAGGGTCCGTCTGGAATCCACTGTATTCCGAAGCTCGCAGCGGTCACGGATCTGCGATCCCGAGAGGCAACATGAATCTTCTCTCCAAACACCTTCGTGCGAAAATCTTTCCCTGCAAGTGGTGTCGGCTCTTCCAGCGGAGTGGCCTCCTCAGACTCAGGGTTCGCGCGAGCGAATTCAGGGTAAGCACCGAACACTAGGGAGAACAGGACAGTAGAAACAACCACATATCGGGTAAACCAGTGGACCACAGCTATGTCGTACACAGCGTTTCAAGCCACCTCTCTGCCCAGCTTCATGGTTAGACGAAATTACCTCTCGCTCCCGGGCTGCAGGAGCTGAGGAGGCATGCCGTGCTACTGGCACGCCAGATATCACAAGTGGGCGAGCCTCGGTTTAAAATCCAGGCAGTTCTAGGCGCATGTCGCCTACAAAACAGCTTCGCCACCGGTGAGATTTTGAGCTCCTCAATAAATAAAATGCGCTGGTGACCTACCCCGAAGAATCCGGGGTAAGCTCACTCATTTCTTCTTCCCAGCGTTTGTCTTGCTCGCATCACTCTGAGAAAAAGGTTTTACTGATAGAATGTGATGCTTGTCATCCGCCTCTGCCTCAACCTGATCGCCCCGTTTGATGACCTCTACGCTCTTCGTGGTGGCATCCCGGTGCAATTCGATCTCCTGCCCTTCCTTCGTTTTGATGACAACGCTGTTTCCATCGAGTTGCACGACCTCTCCTCTGATACGGCCCTCTTTGAATCCCGTCTGATCCGTCACGGAAAAGGTTTTCATATTGTCTGATGGCGAGGGAGAATTCTGGGCTTGAGAAAGTCCACCAAAAATGAGTGTGGTCACCATGAAAAAGAATGCCCAAGTAAAGGGCATGATAGGACGATGTTTCATGAGATCCTCCTTGGTTGAGTAATAGGTCATCCAGTGGCGCATCATACCTGAGGCCTCCTCCGGTAGGCCTGAGGCGTTGAATTCATGCGACGGCCTTGGTACCTGTTAGCAGTTCCTTACGGAGGCGACACAACTTGCATTCGACTAACATGGTGGTCCGGTCGGTCAGTGCTTCAACACGAAAGATTAAATGGTATTCTCTTGTCCCGCAAACTGGGCAGCTGTAATCCGTCAGTTTTTGACGCTCTACGTCAGAACCAGTCTCGTCATACCTAGGATGCGTCGAGATGTCACAAAATCGACCAATCATTGATTCCTCCTTAGGTGTTCGAAACAGTTGATCGTATGAGGTCAGGATAACTGAACCGTGGTCCCCTAGGGCTAGACAAAACCCTTGTCCCGCTCGGTTGGCTCCCTGGGCCAGACTCTAGTTATGGATGGTTGATTGGGCTGGCAGGGCCACGATACGTGGCCATGAGTTCAGAGAAAACTCACCGCTGAGTTCGAAAGCCGGTGAAGGAGCCTAGCGGGCTGGAGACCATGTCCGCTACAGACATTCTCGCATCACTCGGCGTTGCAACGGAGAGTCCAGATTGCGATTTGCCTCATCGCTGACTGCGGCTGTGCTGGCCGGTCTCTCTGAACAACCTGCTGGCCACTTTGTTTCTGTGGAAATTTCGAGTCCCTGCATATTCAGCATCGGGCAGGGGGTCTGCGATGACACTTCCAGGAATGTGTTACTGGCATGGAATGCACGATTGGTCCAATGCATGGGTTTATATACGGCTCATCGACAACGCTCAAGCGCGAAGGTTATTGTCAATTACCATGCGTAACGTCGAACAGGATGAGCAGGAACTGATGGTGATCTGCCTCCTAGCGGGGTCGTTATCAACTATGCCTACTATCCTACTAGCCTACTAGGTCCGTAGGTGGTCGGATCATGGCCGACCGGACAAGACGATACATAATCGCGAGGTGGTGGTTGAAGTTTCTGAGCGCCACTCTGTCCGGCAAATCGTCCTGGAAGTCGCTTGGTGACCTCACTCGTTACTCTGATCTATACACTTGGAGGATCCTCTCGATCCTCACCAGTTAAGACGTTCGTCTCCTGAGCCTCTAATGCTTCCATCTCTGCGAGCATAGCGAGCAGCGCCTGACGCCTCTGTTGCAAGCTGGTTTTCACCCGATTTCTAGCCTGGGGTTCCTGGGCGGATTCCGGCAAATTGACTATGGCCTCAGCCTCGCCAAGAGTCGCGTATTGGTAGAGTTCCAGATACTGATGATCATCCCCATATAAACGAGCTAGAGCTGATTGCGTTTCCGCATCAAAAACCTCAAGCTCCGGCTGACTCAAATCTACCTGATCCATGGCGGATAACCGTTCCAATTGTTGTTTAAGCGCATCACTTCTGGTGAATGGGGCGAACGATGCATTTGTATTCGGCATGAAGACCCTCCCGGTTTCTCTCCTCGTAAAATGGATGAAATTACCAGTGACAGCATAGTCCACGACCCGTGGTCGTACCAGACCCCTGCTAAGGACCACCTATGGAAATCATCACCATGGAGGTGTGGATATCGGGGCTACCGTGCGATTCAATCGATGTTCCACCTCTCTCCAATTGATGTTTTCTAAGAACGCATCGATGTAAGTTCCGCGCTCAGCTGGCGAATAATCAAGAATGAAGGCGTGCTCCCAGGCATCCATGACCAGCACTGGGGTAAAACCGGCCACATGACCGACCTCATGAAGGGTGATCCAATGATTACTTAATTTTCCACTATAAGGATTGAGGTAACAAATCGCCCACCCGACGCCGCGCATCATTCCGACACTCACATAATCCATTTTCCAAGTTTCGTAGGTCCCAAAGCTCTCCTCGGTCGCGCGCCTGAACGCAGAGGTGGCTGCGGGCTCTTTGGATCCGCCTTGCATCAAAGCGTCGAAGTAATATTCATGAAGCAGCATGCCGTTGTATTCAAAAGCCAGTCGACGATTGAATTCCGAATAAGAATGCACCTCCTCGTGGTGAACTTTACCGTCCACCAACATGTCCCTAATTCGACTCGTTAATTCTTTCGTTTCGGCAACATAGCCCTCATAAAGTTTAATATGCACGGCTAGAGTCTTGTCAGAAATGCCGTGTAACCCATGAAGATCATAGGGCTTGGCTTCGAACTTCCGTGCTGGAAGCGGCATTTGCATGAGATGTCCTCCACATGTAAAGGGATAAGAGGAACACGGGCCTCACCAGGTGGTGAGGCCGACAAACTATTCCTTCTCCTCGGATCATTCCTACACCGACTTTCGCCAATGCTACCCTTGACGATTAGTAAGCAACATGTTATTCGCTGTGTGTGCCAAGAGGGGCCGCCCACACGACGTCTACCAGCCTCCGAGTCACCCCTGCGGGGTCCTGATTGGCCGTATACAGGGTGGCGTATTGTGCCTGCAGGCGTTGGAAAAATTCAGGTTGCCTGTCAGAAGGTATCTCCGCGAGAGTCGCCAATGATGTGAGATATTCGCCACGACCTTGAGCGATTTCGTGTTGCACATTGCCGAAGTTATAGGCCGCGAAGGTATGCACCCGCTGCTTTGCCCGTATTAACGTATCGCTCCCAACGCGAGAACCCGGTGTTGTACTAGAGGTAAATTCTTTTGAAGGTTGAGTAAACTCCGAAGAGGCCTGTGTGGTTCCGTTGGAGACCGCCGTGGTTGCATCGAACGGGGCCTTTACAATTTCGACGGTCGCATCACAGGCGGTCAGTGCGACGAGAAGACAAGACATGCTGCTCAGCACGTGAAGACGATACGCGATAGATTTGCCCATATCAGTTATCCTTTCCTTTAATAATGAAGACGGGGCACATCGGAGAGAAATTCAGTCCTTCATCTTTTCTGACAATTCTTTCGCCTTACCTTTGCCACGCTCGACGGCACCCTTCACATTACCCTTAGCTCTTTCCATCTCTGCCTTGACGTCATTACCTTTTGCTTCCTCCTTCAGCGCCTTCATTTCTCCTTTCGTTTCCTCGACGGCGCCTTTCATGTCACCTTTCGATTTCTCCATCTGTGCCTTGATTTCCCCAGCACCACTTCCGTGCGACACTCCCAGGATGGTCACCCCTCCTAACAACACTGTGAAAACTCCGAGCAGAAATCCTCTACACATCTCGCCCTCCATGTAGTAATTAGATCGAATCACCTAACACCAACCCTATTCTAGGTATATCCGTTGCGGGTCCTGGCGGAATCCCTAGTTATCGCCCCCACCTCCCCTGGCGGCACGCCAATGAAATCACACCTTGTGTCGTGGGCTCTTGGCTTAAAGCGGATTTCCATTTTCAGTAGATGAGGACGTGGAGGACATAGCGATCCCATGGTGAAGGAACTAGGGCTTTTCCCGGTATGCGGAATCGAGAAAACGTATAGAGTCCAGTCACAGTGATCGTCTCCTCATCACACCGTCAAAAACGGGTACATCAGGCTGAGTGACGTTCACAAATGGTCAAGTTGTTATTAACTCTTAATGGAGGTGGACGATGCAACGAACTGAAACTCTCGAGAGAACTGGTGAGCAGGTAACCCGCAAGGGTGAGGAGTTCCTGAACAAGGCGACCGATAAGGCACGAGAAACGGCTGAAACAGTCGGCGACAAGATCGCCGGCGCGTCGGAAGCCATCCAGGGACGGTTGCGTGAGACTGGGAAAGAAGTCGGAGACGTCGTTAATGCAGTCTCAGACAAAGTTCGGTCCTCGGCCCGATATTTGGAGGAGTCCAACGTTCAGGATGTCGTGGAAGATATAACCGTTCTCATTAAGCGTTATCCAATTCATGCGATACTCATCGGGGCAGGGATTGGGTTTCTCCTGGCACGAGGGCGGACTCGGTAGAAAGGACGAGGTATTGGTCATGGACAGCATAGGGAACACACAACCCGATGAGAACGTAACACGAGCACGCGAATCCGCCGGTACCCCCGGCATATTTGGGCTACTTCGCGGGATCATTGAGGACCTCAAACAGCTGTTCTGGCAGCAGGTCCAGCTGGCAGTCCATGAATTAAAAATGGAGGCTGACCGGATGGTGACGATCGTCACCATCGCGGTTAGCCTCGGCATCCTCACCACGCTCTGCGTGACCTTCCTCCTCATGACGGCAGTAACGGCGCTGCATGAGACGTTGGGAATTGCCATATGGATGAGTTGTGGAGTCATCGCCCTGGTACTCATGCTTGTGGTGGGATGCTTAGGTTTCTATCTCAGGCATCAAATGCAGCGTTTCCGGCTGCTGCCTATCCGTGCGTTGTACACCGTGAAGGAGGATGTTCAATGGATAAAGGAATGGATCGCATCGCCGAAGACGTGAAAGACATCGTGGAAACACGCACCGCGATTGCAGACAAGCTGGAAAAACTTGAGCAGTGCTTTTCATCGAGCGTGGAGGAAGCCAAGATGATAGCGGAGAATCTTGTAGACCGTACACAGTCAGTAATCGACGATACGATCAAGTCCGTCAAGGAGGCCACAGATCCGACACATTTGGTCACGCAACACCCGTGGCTTATGGTGAGTGGGTCAATCATGGTCGGAGCAGCACTTGGACGTGTGTTCAGTGAAGAAAGGCAGGAAGTGGTTCCCTATTACCCGCCTGGCTCTCAGGCAGCGAGTGTCATGCCTGCCTCAGGGTCAGAATCCACAACGAAAGATGGCGTTTACCCATTTTATCCTCACGGATCAAGTGAGGAGGGCCCTAGAGTCAAAGCAGCCGACTCCTCGGCGGCACCCTCGCTTTTCACCTATCTTGGCCCTGTAATCGCCGAAGGGCTATCGCAAGTAAAGGGTGATCTACTGGAAGTTGGGAAAAGCGTACTACGTGCATGGATTAAACAAGCAGTCCAGAGCGGGACACGGAGTCACCAGGCCAACCATGCCCCCCTCCACAAGCACGAAGAACATGAAGGCAGACGGTGAAAGTCGATCATCACGGGCAGAGGCTTAAACTAAAAGTTTAATAAAGTTATCTCCGCCCAATAAATCATGGCTAATTGTTGGAGACTGAATGCGATCCACTGATGCACCTGCATGATTGACCTCGTCAACAAAACGGAGATAGGCCGTGTACCTAGGCATCTAATAGTGTGTTGGGAAATACATTTCGATACTGAAAAGGCACGGCATTCGCGATCCTTACAGGACGGAGAGTGGCCTGCAGGCTGTTCAGAAAGGCCGTTTAGCGAGGCCGCAGCAAATGAGGAGGCGAATCGTACCCTGTGCCATCCGTTGAGCCTCTGAGTGATGCGAGAACACCGCTGGCAGGTTTCAATCAACAGCCTGCTAATTAGGCAGATGACGGCCCACCATGGGATGGCACTGGGCTGTGTAGCGAGGGCGGAGAGAGAAATGGGTGATACCGATGCGGCCACCCGGCATCAAGAGCAGCCGAACTTGAACGATGACACGGACCGCCCAGGGCGAAGGACAGTTCTTTCACCGCTCAACAGGTCAACCGGAGGTGCGTACGTTGAACTCATCAATCGAGATATAGACGGACAGGCTCTAGCCCGGGAGGTGTCTTTATGAGCGTGCAAGACAATTTGTTTGAGAATGAAAGAGCTTCGGGCTCAGGCTGTCCTCACATAAAAGGGTGGCGCCTCCTAGTCGTGTGGATTGGTGTTGTGATTGGCTCATGGGTGATGGTGGGCTTGGCAGGTGTTCTTCTACTGCGCGCACTCTTATGATCGCGATCGGGCTATACGTGATGTGGCGGAAGGTCGTACGTTCCGTTGGGTAGAAGAGTACGCAGACTCTCTACATTGAATATCCCAACCTATACGGCCATCCTGAGATCCGGACAAGCTCCAGTCAGCTCAATTGCGATAGAAACCTGTCTAAATTGTAAAGACTAGAGGTTCGACCTATCGGACCACGTCTAGTTGTTTATTGGTTAGGAATGTCTCAATCTCGGCGTTACCAGTTTCTCCTCGGGAGAACGTAAACGCATGAGGTCGTATGATCCATCTAGAGTGCAGCGGGCTGCTGAGAAAATGCTAGAGTTGGTTAGGCCCTCTTGCGGTGATAGGTTTTGACTCGATGTTTAGCGAATCAAGTCTCGAGTTACACACCAAGTTCTAACACTGGGATACTACTTTCACAATAATGTCGGAGATAAAGTTAGATGGAAGGGGTATGTCGGAGCCCGAAGGGAACCACATCGGCTAGGCATCTGGCATTTTCATTCAACACCGCAAATCACGCCCTTTTCTCGCGCACTCGCTGGTCCACAGACGCGAGCGTGGCGATAAGATAAAAGGTCAAATACCTTCCATCAGTCTTAATAAGGATTTGTCGGCTGCTCCCCTCCTTGTCGTCGATCATCCGGTCGGGTGTCCTGGGCATCCCTTGGCTTCGATTGATCATCCTTAAGGTCGCGCCGATCATCAGTCCCGCGAGGTTGACCAGATTGAGGCTTGGCGCCTTGTTTCTTTACGGATTTGTCGGACTTCGGCTTTTGCGTGGGTTGGCCTTTCTTAACACGTTCACCACTCGTGGTTTCGTTGTCATGGTCACGGGTGTCGATGAGACGTATGGAGGAAGAGCATGCTTCGACCTGACAGATTAGCGGGTGTGCAGTTTGTCCTGTAAGTGCTAGAGCAGTTGTGGGGGCGGAAAACGTTACCCTCTTATCGGCGCCGAGGTTCATGGATCCAAATAGTAACACCCCCCCCACCAGAAAAATTACTCCTGCAGAACGTATGACAACCGATGTACGTGCCTTCTTCATAATCACTCCCTTGCTTTATGTTGATTGAAACGACCTGTCACCGTAATGGTCGCAGAATAATGCTATCCAGGTTCGGTAAGAACTGGGAAGAATCCTAGTTTGACGAACAGGTGGCGGGGATTCGTGCGTCAACGAAATCAGGACGAATCGCAACGATCCACCCGGTTATAACGATTTCGAAGCAAGTAGCCTGCATGAAAAGGCTGTCCGCAGAGCTAGGAGTTGTACCAGTACATTATTGTGCTCGGTTCGATCACAACTCGATCACAAGAGGGAGGCCATCAGTCATGCCAGACATACACACCGAAGATGTGAAAGACATGAAGGTGGCGGGTTGTGACGTGCATCTCTCCTTTATGCAAGCCAACGGGGGATGGACGGTCGTCGGAACAGTGGCGAGCGGCACGGGAGAAAATAAGAACAAAGAGTCCATCACAACCGGTCCTTGGGCGACACGAGACGTCGCCGAGGAAAAAGCGCTGGGAGAACTCACGAAGCTCCTCGGCCACAACGAAGATCGAAACACGTCGCGTGTGCATAATCCAGGGGAAAGCACTGGGCCACCAGACCAGAACCCGAAGCGGGATTAGTGAAAGGTATCACCAGCGACAGAACCATGCCAGTAACCATTGCACAGACCAAGTAGGAGGCGTGCCATATGAGCGAGAACCGCACCACACAGAAGAGCACCGGGCAAGGGAGCGAGGTCCATCACGGGACGGGGTCCGCCGACGAAACCAGCTGGTTGACGACTGATCAGGGCATTCCCGTATCCAACAACCAAGATAGTCTTAAAAGCGGGGCGCGCGGTCCTACCCTGCTGGAGGATTTCGTCCTTCGTGAAAAGATTTTCCATTTCGATCATGAGCGCATTCCAGAGCGCATTGTGCATGCGCGCGGGTCGGGGGCCCATGGATACTTCGAGCTGTACAAGTCGCTCTCTACAATCACCAGCGCCGATCTCTTCCAACGTGAGGGAGAACGGACACCAGTGTTCGCTCGCCTGTCAACGGTTGCTGGAGGCGCGGGATCGGTGGATACAGTGCGCGACGTCCGTGGATTTGCGGTCAAGTTTTATACAAGGACCGGAAACTGGGACCTGGTCGGCAATAACGTTCCTGTCTTTTTTATTCAGGACGCCATGAAGTTCCCAGATCTCGTCCATGCCGTCAAAATGGAGGCCGATCGCGGCTATCCTCAGGCGGCAGCCGCCCACGATACCTTCTGGGATTGGGCATCCCTCATGCCAGAGAGCACCCACATGCTGCTGTGGCTCATGTCGGACCATACATTACCTCGTTCGTTGCGCATGATACAGGGATTCGGCGTACACACATTTCAATTCACCAACGAGAAAGGTGATGTGACCTTCGTCAAATTTCACTGGCGGCCTCTCTTAGGTGTGCAGTCCACCCTTTGGGATGAAACGCTCAAGCTCCAGTCGGCGGATAACGATTTCCACCGTCGAGACTTATGGGAAGCCATTAATTGTGGCGCATATCCTGAATGGGAGTTAGGTATGCAAATCTTCGATCAACGGTTCGCGGATAGCTTGCCCTATGATGTTTTGGACCCTACGAAGTTGATTCCGGAGGAAGATCTGCGGATCCAATACGTCGGGCGGATGGTTCTCAACCGCAATCCTGACAATTTCTTCAGCGAGACAGAGCAAGTTGCGTTTTGCCCGGCTAACATCGTGCCCGGCATTGACTTCTCGAACGATCCCCTGCTTCAGGGACGGTTGTTCTCGTATCTCGACACGCAGAAGTCGCGGTTGGGGACAGCAAACTTTCATCAACTCCCTATCAACGCGCCGACCTGTCCGTTCTCCAACTTTCAACGCGACGGCATGATGCAAATGCAGGTCCCCAAAGGGCGGGCCAATTACGAGCCCAATTCCTTAGCCGAGCATGGGGAAATCGGTGGGCCGCGCGAAGTGGAAACAGGATTTCGGAGTGCCCCTGGTCGACCTGAGCTCGATGAACAGGGTGGTAAGTTACGAATACGCCCGGAGTTGTTTGCAGATCACTACAGCCAAGCGAGACAGTTTTGGAAATCTCAAACCGCTAGCGAACAATCTCATATCGTCGCCTCGTTTGTGTTCGAGCTCTCGAAAGTCCAGCTGACCGCCGTACCGACTCGGATGCTTGGACGATTACGAAACGTCGATGAGGTGCTTGCCAAACGGGTAGCTAATGGGCTTGGCGTTGCGCTGCCGGCAAAGCTCCCGGCCGCTCAGAATCCAATCGATATGGTTCCGAGCCCCGCGCTTTCCATTCAGAAGAAGTTTGAGCCCACCTTAAAGGGGCGGAAGGTAGGCGTATTGTTCGCCGGAGGGTCTGACAGCAGTCAGATCGAACGCCTCTGCACACAGATCAAGCGGGAGGGGGGAGTCGCATTCCTAGTGGCACCGACGCTGCACGGGACAACATTATCTGATGGAACGGTTCTGAAGGCTGATGGCCAGTTGTCCGGTTCTCCTTCCGTGCTGTTCGACGCGGTGGCGATCGTCTTGTCCCCAGACGCAGCCCGAGTGCTGTCTAAAAATACCGCTGCAGTGCAGTTCGTGGCTGATGCGTTCACGCATCTCAAGGCCATAGGCCATACAGAATCGGCATCGCTATTGCTGCAGAACGCCAACGTGGTCATCGATGCCGGTGTCACAAGTCTCGGCCCAGAATTCCTCACCGCGGCCTCGACACGTTTCTGGGAGCGTGAAGCAAAAGGAGCTTAATCGTGCCTCAGGCTGCACGGGGCCCCCATCGCTCTCGAAGCCGAGTTCGTCCGAATAAGACCTCCCTTTCACAACGGACGGATCTACGGACCGGCCATGCTGTGTGGGCTGGTCGACGGTTAGCGCCTCTTCCCGTTAAAGACTTACGGCGAGATGTGCGGACGGATGCGCTCGTGGTGGGGGCCGGAATATCTGGAGCCTTGGTGGCCGATGCGCTTACCGAAGCCGGACTGTCTGTCCTCATCGCTGACAGGCGGGGTCCACTTCAAGGATCCACATCTGCCTCGACCTGTCTGCTCCAATACGAGCTGGACGTCCCACTAAACCGCCTGGCCGCACGGATCGGACGCGTCGATGCCGAACGCATGTGGCGGCGAACGCGCCTTGCGGTCGATGCTCTGCGTGAACGGACGAGACATCTCGGTATTCGAGCCGGGATCGAGAATCGGGATGCCCTCGAACTTGAAGGAACCGTTCTAGACGAAGCGGAATTACGGATCGAAGCCGAAGCCAGACGTCGGGCCGGTTTTGAAGTCACCTTTCTCTCCCGACATGCAGTTCGGGAGCGATATGGGGTGAGGGGTCGAGCAGCCATCGTCGGCTACGACAATTGTCTGGCCGACCCCAGACGGCTCGCGGCAGGATTCCTCCACGCCGCACTGGGGCGCGGGGCTCATATTTACGCGCCGGTTGAGGTGAGCGATCTGTGCTGGCAAGCGACCAGCGTCGTGGTGCAGACGAAAGCTGGTCCCATCATCCGCGCTCGACATGTCGTGCTGGCAACCGGATACGAACTTCCTCGTATTGTGCCCACCAGAGGGCACAAGATCGTGTCAACTTGGGCGATTGCCACCAAGCCCCAGCGACATGAACCCTGGCCTGGCAGAGTCCTGATCTGGGAAGCCTCTGACCCCTACCTCTATCTACGTCCCGGTCCTGGGGATCGGGTAATTTGCGGCGGCGAGGACGAAAGTTTCAAGGACGAAGAGAAACGCGATGCCCTATTGCCGGAGAAAACCATCGTTCTTGAACGAAAATTAAAAACCCTGTTCCCACACCTTAATACCAGAGCCGCCTATGCGTGGGCCGGCTCATTCGGGGTGTCCACTACCGGGGTGCCCAGCATCGGGCCGATTCCGGGATATCCCCGCTGTTATGCGGTACTTGGATATGGTGGAAATGGGATCGTTTTTTCGATGATGGCTGCTCAGATGCTCCGTGGATTGATCGTTGGGATCGGAGACCCGGATACGGATCTCGTTTCATTTACACGCCAGCGTTAAGAATGTTCTCGACCACCTGTCTTCGACTCAAAACCCGATATAGTGTCCAGTTTACCGACCGTGCAGGTTTCCCCAGCGAGCGTTGCTTCCGCACTAGTGGTTTTGCCAGTGCATTTTATCCTATCCGAGATCTAGCATTACTACTGATAGGTATTGAGGCCGGTAGTACATATCAGATGGAGGTGGGATATGGTGAGCGAGAATGTGATACGAGCGGTCAAGTGCGCGGTCGAGACTCGTCCAGGTATGAGCATGGATGATCTGATTCTTTGCTGTACCCCCTATAGTTGGAATCAGGTCTTCCTGGCGCTCGACGAGCTGGTCCGGAATGGGGCGGTCGCTCTGAAACAGGCGGAAGGGGTTTACCTGATCACTGTTATTCCCACTACGCCGGAAACGGAACCGGTAAACATGGGTGCATGGCGCACGCCGCATCTTCATTCCAGGCGTGAAAATATCAAATTTCCTTAAAAGGAAATGGTGGGACCTAGAAGGAGGAATGGTGCCAGAATGTGAAGGTATACGAGTGGGCAATTGCTCCTTTAGCTATTCCACCAGGTTGGCTTAAGGGCTATGACGATTTATCACACAAGTTAGGACTCAGGCCGAAACCTGAGATTGTTGTCATCCCTGGAAATTCCGCAGGGATCGGTCGTGAGTAGTTCGCGAATTTGCCTATCGGCAGACATGGAGTGGCCTCATTGCCCCACGAGCGGTCTTGCCTCGAACTAGTGCACGCAGAGCTGAACAAACGAGGGGCGTGCCTTGGCATTGGTTGCCGATGTTTCTGATGATTCCCAGGTGGAAGAGGCCTCTGAAACTGTCGAACGGCAGTTTAGCCCGATTGATATCGGGAATAATAATGCGATGGTGTCCGTGTTATCACCAGCGCTCTCCATGTCGCCTGCTGAAATCGTAGAGGCACAGAGGTGACATAGCTCGGATATGTCATGGCACATTGAGTGCATTGCGTCGGCTGATCCCCAGGAATCATGGCACCATTATTCAAATCGGATCTGTGCTCGCATTCCGTACGATTCCGCTTCAGAGCGCCTATTGTGCCGTAAAACATGCCACACAGGGCTTCACAGAGTCCGTGCGGACAGAGCTGATACATGACGGAAGTCGTGTTCATCTCACGACCGTTCACGACCGTCCAATTTCCAGTGGTGAACACTCCTATTTCGCATGGATGCGAAATGGGATGCCCAAACACCATCGCCCAGTGTCGCGGATCTATCAACCAGAAGTAGTTGCCCGAGCGGTGTATTAGGCAGCCCCCCAGCGCCGACGAAAAGTGACGGTCGGATGGGCCGCCGTGCAAGCGGAGCTAGCCCAGAAATTTATTGCGCCATGGATCGATCATTATCTTGCATGGAAATCCTATCACTGGCAACAGACGGAGTATCCTGTGCATACCGTATATCCAAATAATGGACCCTATTCAGTACAAGGCTCCTTTAACAAGGAAGCGAAATCCGCCAGTCTACAATTCTGGTTCAATCGGCATCGAAGCCTCTGGGCGGTCATGGGACTCTGCCTCTCGCCTATGCCTGTGGCCGAGTCCTTAGTGGCTAAAGCGTCCCCCACAAGGAGCTACGAAACACAGGCGCTGGCCAAAGGCATCGTACCTTTTATTCACTTTCGACTTCTTGAAGCATGGGAGAGCAACCCTCAGGGTCATCCGCCCAAAGCGCATCCCCTGGCCGGGCGATCCCTACAGTAGCAGGATCCATGCGATTGCGAAGAATCACCCCATCGAGGATTTCACCACATTGCACACATCGCAGAGCAGAAACTTGTTGCTCGAAGATCGAATCGGCCACGCTATCGAGGCGTTCTGTGACGAGCAATCCCCCGCAGCGCGTACAGTTTCGTGATCCACGCAACATCATGAGGAAGCGCGTCGCATGGAGATCATCGTGATGCGGTAGTCTTCCTGCTGTCGCCGACTTCCTGATCGTGTGCTTCACGCGCATGGCTGCACCTCCATAAAATAAGTTGAGGACTGAATGATGATGTCGTTCCTGCATCTATCCCACCCACTTACAACGACTTCTTCAGTAGGACAGATCTCAATTTACCTGGTGGGAATGTACCGTGGAGAGGGACGGCGGGAGGCTAGCAAACTCTCTAGATCCACCCCTAGGGATGGCCTGTTTCCTCGAAGTCTTCCCCTTGGGAGTCATCGTTGGGTGCCCAAACGTGGATTGTCGGATGGGGCTCCGACCGTCCTACCGCATCTAGGGCTACTACCAGTTAGATCTGCCGTGTCCAACTCATATGCTTACCTATGCCAAATGTCACCGATCAAATTCCAACGTCGAAAACCCCGGATGGTTTTGAATACACTCCTGCAACGGATCTGCCATCTTTGGCTGGAATGCGACAGTTTATAAGGGTCGCAGCCATCTTTGCCCTCGCATGGGCGCTATGCTTTCTAATATGGCAAGTTATTCGACCCATTACGTTCGCACGAATCGTCCCTCCATCATTCGCCATGGGCCTCATAATGGATGCGGGGGTCATCCTGGGCAGCGTGAGCCTTCTCCTCTACACCTATGGAAATCCTTCTCATAAGCGTCAAACTGCCGCTCGCATTGGTGGAGGAGTCATTGTCCTGTGGGGTCTGGCATGGTGGGCAGTCCATCAGGGGTGGTTGTCCTCAGAGGAGGTGTTTGGGAACGATGTTAGTGCCCAGAATGTGAACGGCTTTTTTCCAATTACCGGCATTGTTCTGATCTCTCTGGGTCTTGCAATTCTGACCTTGTCATTCCGCACGACTTCTGGGCAGCGCCCCTCCCAATATCTTGCGGGGGCGCTCGTTCTCATAGGGACTGCCGTTGGCATCGGGTACCTCTATGGCTACTCGCTGTTTTTTACTTCTCGACTGTACGGCCCCATCGACGCATCCAGCGCAATCCTGTGCATTCTCTTGGGTCTTGCACTCCTCTGTGTACACCCGACCGACGGATTTATGCAGACGTTGACGTCCCCGGAAATCGGCAGCGCTCTCTTGCGGCGCCTCGTGCCCGTAACGATCGGTCTGCCCATTCTCATTGGGTGGCTAGGTATCCTAGGCCAACGGCAGAACTGGTACGGGCTTGATTTCGGCGTCGCTCTAGTGGTGGGGGCCGTCATGCTGATTCTTCTCACCGCCCTCTGGTACGTAGCCGCTTGGGCCTCTCAAATCAACCAGACCCACTGCAGGTTGCTTCGGGTCTGGGGAGAGCAGGAGACCAAGCTCCAACTCGCAGCGTCCGCAGCCCAAATCGGATATTGGGGCTGGATGCGCATGAAGAATCTCATCGAAATTGACCGCGTCGCAAGTGAATTGCTCGACTTACCATGCGGCTCGTCGATCACTCTTAGCTCCTTCATAGAGGCAGTTGCACAGAAGAATAGCCCGGAATTTATGCAGACCATCGAAGAAGCCAGGCAAAACGGCAAATCATTCGAGATCGAGTGTCGACTCGTGAGGTCAGCGCAGGTGCACTGGGTCAATCTGAAGGGGTTCCCCCCGAATCATCCAGAAACTTCCGCCTACCGGTTACAGGGTGTCATCGTTGATATCACCGAGCGACGCCTCGCTCAGCAAGCACTGCAGGAGAGTGAACAGCGACTGAATAGTATCGTGCAATCCGCCATGGATGCGATCATCACTGTTGATCAGGATCAACGGATTATCCTCTTCAACAAAGCAGCAGAAGAGCTGTTTCGATGTCCGTCCGACGAGGCCCTGGGTAAGCCCATCAGCCAGTTTATCCCTGAACGATTTCGGCAACGGCACCATTCTCACATGATCGAGTTTGAGCAAAGTATGGTCAAAGCGCGAGCAATGGGGTTGCCAGGGTCAGTGAAAGCCCTCCGAGCTGATGGCCAGGAATTTCCAATCGAGGCATCCATTTCACAAGTGAATGTGGACGGACAGACCCTGTGCACGGTGATTCTTCGAGATATCACCCAACGCCTGCAGAGTGAAGGCGCCGTTCGTGAACGCGAGGCCAGATTTCGAAACATGGCTGACAGCGCGCCTGTTATGATCTTCATCACGTCTTCCGCAGGGGTGTGCACCTATCTCAATCGGCAATGGCACGAGTTTACCGGTCAAACTGAAGAGACTGGACTAGGCACGGGGTGGATCACTCGTATCCACAAGGACGACCGCCTCCAGTTGAGTGAGCTACTCCATGATCGAGACAGTATGGGACTCCGTCGGTTGGAGTGTCGCGTGCAAAGGCTTGACGGAGAGTTTCGATGGGCGCTCTGTTCCCTTTCGTCCATGATTGGTGATGGGGGTAGGTGGGAAGGATATATCGGGTCGATCATTGATATTACGGATCGCAGAGTCGCAGAGGAAACTCTCAAGAGGTCGTCCGAGGTACTGGAGCGACAGGTCACAGAACGGACATCAGCATTGCGACACTCTCGGGAACGGTTGCGTGCGCTCACACACCAATTGACGCGGTCGGAACATCAGGAGCGACGACGGATTGCCGGTGAACTCCATGATTACCTAGCCCAACTTCTCGTGGCGGCGCACCTCAAATTAGCGCAGGACACTCGACCATTAACGACCAAGGAGGATAAGGCGCTCACGAAGGACTTGGAACGAATCTTAGATGATGCGCTCACCTACACCCGCTCGTTGGTCGCCAAGCTGAGCCCTCCTGTCCTGTACCACCTTGGACTACCCCAGGCCCTCCAATGGCTTGCCGAGCAGATGACGCAGGAGCACGAACTGCTTGTGGAAACGGCGTTCGACCTCTTCCCCTCCTTCCCCAAGCTTCCTGACGATATGGCCGCCGTTTTATATCAGTCCGTGCGAGAGTTGCTCTTCAATGTCATCAAACATGCGGGTCCATCCCAGGCTCAAATCGTCTTACGAACGACGCCGGATCAACAACTCGTGATTGTCGTCACGGACCAAGGCCGCGGATTTGACTGTTCGAAACTTGACCAGTCCTCCACCATCCCCACCTCATTCGGCCTCTTCAGCATCAAGGAACGGATGGAAGCGCTCGGCGGGTCCATGTCTATCAACAGCCGCCTCGGTCAAGGCACCTCGGTGATCTTACTATGCCCGCTGACTATCGCCCCGAAGACCGATAACTCACAATCGACACGCTCGGAAGGGAATGCCACCGTCTCCACCTCTGCCGCTTTACAACCAGAGCGTGCGCTTCGCGTCTTACTGGTCGATGATCATGCCATGGTTCGTCAAGGGATTCGGGCGCTCCTTGAACAACGGCCTGGCGTGGAGGTGGTTGGAGAGGCATGGGATGGACAGCACGCTTGCGAGCTCGTGGCGACATTGCATCCCGAGGTCATCGTGATGGATGCCAACATGCCCCGCCTTGATGGGATCGAGGCAACGCGCCGGATCAAGCAAACGCATCCACAGATGGTGATCATCGGCCTGTCCGTGCAAACGGCAAACCAAGTCGCAACCAGTATGTTGCAGGCAGGTGCCAGTGCTTATCTGACGAAAGAATCAGCCGGAGAGCAACTCTACGAAACCATCCTGGAGTCCTTTGGCCACAGACAGGCGGAGACACAGGATATCACGTCCCCATCATCTTAATTGAACCTGCCCAAGGAGCGGGGTAGATTCCAAAAACACTACGGGCCCTTTCACACCCGCATGCCCCTTGAACGGACTGCGTCTTAGTCCGGGACGAAGCCGTGCTGGGGCGGTTGCCGAGACCCCATAGTGGAGCTGGAATCCCTCTCGATGCTCGATACATGTGAATATCGTGATCATCCCCATATCGGTCAGCCGGGTTGTATACCAACGTCTCCACCATACTGGAGACAGACGCGGCGACCTTCATTGCAACGTTTGAGGCGGCCTCTAAGACTGTCCAAGGGAATCCACACAGGTAAAAAGAGCCGCGCTGGACAAACCCACACGCGTGACACGCCTGTGTGATGCATGACTCCCAGTCTCGTACATGCACGGCGACAGCGGCTACGACATGAGCGGCTCACTCCACCATCCGATCTTCTTGTCTTCGCTCTCCTCGAACAGAATGTACCGTAAAAGGAGGGCCCACCGGATTCAACACTGTTGGATCCGGTGGGAGGAGGAAGGGCTGCACCGATTTGACCGTACCGCAAGCTCCGAGTATCCCTGATCAAATTACACGGTCGGTTTCCGTCCGGTAAAAAATCCAACAACTGCCAATACAATAAAAAGGACGAACAGAACGTACGCGATACTGGTCGCGGTGCCCGCGACTCCGGACAATCCGAGTATGCCGGCGATGATCGCGACTACCAGAAATGTTATTGACCAACTCAACATAATATCCCTCCATCAAAAAGGTTCATTGCGACGAGTCCTAACTAGCGGCTTCAAGGCAACTGCACCATTACTAGTTACCGCAGAACAATGATGCTATTGACACGCTTCCACTGCGCTCATGGACAGAGGACACGAAGTGACTCGATCTCGTTGCTCATTTGTGCCTCAATGAGACTGCCCATACGTTGATTCGGCCCAAGCACGAGCTCTCTTCCCTTGAACTCGGCATGCTCGTATCCCAGCAGAGTCGCGCGCGGACCCACTAAGATACTCTCGATGTCATTGTCCCAGTTGCGATCCTTTAACCCTTTGAGGGAGGTCAGCTCATGAGGTCCTAGGAGTAAAAGACTTGGTTGGTTTTTATCGAACTCCTGGTTCATGTAGATTTCCACCCAACACGCGGTCTCCTGCTTCATGAGATTGTTATCTTGTTGCTGAGATAAACTGTCAGCATAGGCAGGCGAGAGTAAGAAGAGCGTCGTGAGTATCATTCCCATACCGACGACAGCCCCTACAACCGACCGAGTGCGACGTCTATACTCGCGATGTTTGGACATAAGCTCCCACCCCATCGTGCCCTGTCAACCTACACCACCAGGCTTCTGTCACCGTTTTTAAAAGTGAAGATTTAAGCCGATCGTCACCATGTGACCATTATCCTGAAATTTTTTGTCTTGAAGTGATGCATCTTTAGACTGCAGCTTCTCTAGCCAAATGTGACGATAGGTGCTATCGATCGAGAAGTGGTCGGTGATAAAAATTTGCAGTCCGCCGCCCACATGCCCACCGAATCGTTGCTGGGTATCATCGAAGTTGCCGGGGCCTTCGACATTGGTGAAATACCACCCCCCGCCTCCCAGAACAAACGGCGAGACGCGTTTAGTGCCGAATGGGTAAACCAGCAATGAGCCCTGGACTGGAAACGTTCGGACCGTCGTTGAACCAATGTCGGTTTCGCGGTAATCGGCTGACCCTTCTATCGCAATATATTTGAGCGGATGAATCCGCAGCTGGGCACCTCCAAACCAATTGGCGTCGCCCTCTTTTGGGTCAAAGTAGGTTGCCCGCGCCCCGAGCGAGAAGAGGCCGATATTCACATCATCGAACCAATTGTCAGCCGCGTTCGCCCGTTGGCCTTCATCCCAGAGTGTTGTGGTTATGGCCATAAGGATACTAGTCATCACCAATGCCAATCGGTTGCGTAGCTGCATACGGTTGTGCCTCCACGTTATTGCGATGCCGTCGTGCTGAACGTTGTTGATGAAGAGTCACGAAGCTGTCATGAATGAAGGTATACCGTATCCTCGTGGCTGCCATGCCTGGGCATACCCCTAGTTCATGGAACGCTGCTCCCTGGAACACGATCAAGAACTCTTTAAGACGGGCCTGCGAGTTACCACCAAGACCGTTCCGAATGGTGGACCCAGATTGGCTTACGGTTGGTTGAACTCAGCGAGAGGATCAGAGTAGGCTACGAAGCCACAGGATCGCAGCATCAGGCGCAGGGGACCGGTTGCAGCGACAAGGACATTTAGATGAATCAAATGAGCACATATTCTCTGGGTAGGTTTGCCAGTGAGCGATCGTTCACATTGGCTGGTCTGGTTCTTGGTCTCGCAATCCTCGCTGGACTTGGGCTGTTAGCCTATCAACAGGGATCGGAACAAGCCCAGCAGCGAGATCTGTTCAGGATGAACCGCGACATCCTCCTACGGGCGCATGAGCTCTTAGGTGCCATACGCGATGCCGAAAATGGGCAGCGGGGCTATATCCTCACGCGTGACACCAACTACCTCGAAACATACAAGGTGGCAACGGCAGCGATTCCTGACCGTCTCCAGCAGCTCCAGTCTAGCCTCTCAAAAGTTCAGAACCAGAATACGGATCTGGGCCCTCTCCGGTCGCTAACCTCCCAAAAACTGGATGAACTCCACCACTCCATCGAGTTAGCCACGACTCATCCTCAACAAGCCTTAGGGCAATTGCAGATCGACATGGGAAAACACTTGACCGAACAGCTTCAACAGCGACTCCATTCCATTCGGAATCAGGTAATGGAAAGAGTAGAAGAAATTTCGGAGCGCGAGCGCAGTGAGGCAAGACAGGCATTTCATACGGTCTTGAGCGGTGCCATCTTGGCGGGGATCATGCTGGTCACGGCGACTCTCCTCGTGCTGCGAGATTCGAAAGCAAAGGAGCAGGCCTACCGTCTGATGGAGCAAACTGAGCTGTTGAATCTCGCCCCCATCATGACTCGGAGCCTCGATGGGACGATTGAATTTTGGAGCGAAGGATTCGAGCATCTCTATGGGTGGACCGCGGAGCAAGCGATCGGTCACAACTCCCAGGACCTCCTGCACACCACGTTCTCCCTGCCATTAGAAGAGATTCAAAGCTTCCTCCTGTCTCATGGCGACTGGAGCGGCGAGTTAACACAGCAGCGGCATGACGGCGGATCGATCGTCGTGGCTGCAACGTGGACACTGGTCCAACCAGATAAGGGAAGGTCCGCAACGGTTGTAGAAGTGCATAACGACATTTCGTTGATGAAATTGAGCGAAGCGGCACGCATAGAGAGCGAGGCTCGGCTGAGGCTTCTCGCCAACAACATGTCGCAATTCGCCTGGATGGCGGACGAAAAGGGGTGGATCCTCTGGTACAACCAGCGCTGGTTCGATTACTCAGGCACGACGTTGGAGGAGATGCAAGGCTGGGGTTGGGAGAAGGTTCACCATCCGGACCATCTCCAGCGTGTAAAGGAGAAATGGCAAAGGGCTCTTGAGACGGGGGATGTATGGGAAGATACATTTCCTCTACGTGGTCAAGACGGACAGTATCGCTGGTTTCTCTCCCGTGCCATACGGGTCAGAGATCCTCAGCTAAAGCTTTTCCAATGGTTCGGCACGAATACCGATATCACAGAGTTACGAGAAGCCGAACACGCTCAAGCTCGGCTGGCAGCTATCGTCGATGGGAGCACGGACGCCGTTATCAGTAAGTCACTAGACGGTCGCATTATGACCTGGAATGAAGGGGCACAGAATCTGTTCGGGTATGCCCCAACAGACGTCATCGGCCGACCGATCGAGCTGTTGATCCCCTCGGAGCTGCAAAGCGAAGAGTGGCGCGTGAGGGCAATGGTCCACGCTGGGGGTACCGTCAAACAACTCGAATCCCAACGCCTCCACAAGAGCGGACGACTGATCGAGGTCTCGATCAGCATGTCGCCCATTAAGGATAATGCGGGCAGAATCATCGGTGCCTCACAAATTGCGCGCGACATTAGCGAGCGTAAGCAGGCACAGCGCTTGATCGAGGCGAGCGAACGATTTAGCCGAGCCCTGTTCGAGCGCAGTCCTGATTGTGTCACCGTCATTGAATCGAACGGTCATTTACTCAGTATGAATGCGCAGGGCATGTGCGCGATGGAGATCGAGGACTTTGACGCAGTGAAGGGAAAACCGTGGGCTCAGCTCTGGTCCACTGATGCCCAGGATATTATCCAGATCGCTTTCGATAAATGCCGGAATGGAGAACTGGCCACTTTTCGAATTTTTTCCCCGACCGCAAAAGGCAATCCTCGATGGTGGGACGTGTCTCTCTCAAGCATCCAAGACGGAAGCGGCCGCATGCTCGCCGTGTCGCGCGATGTGACCGAGCAGGAGCGGATTCAAGAAGCTGTCAGAGCCAGCGAGACACGCTTCCGCACGCTGACCACTGCGATTCCACAGCTTGTTTGGACCTGTACCCCGGATGGGTACTACGATTATTTAAGCGATCAATGGCTGGCCTACACTGGGACGCCCCTGGAAGACAATTTGAGGTGCGGATGGCTCAAGGTAGTCCATCCTGACGATATCCCCCATGTCCAGCAGCGCTGGCAGGAAAGTGTCGAGACGGGCGCTCCCTTTACTGTTGAATATCGGCTTCATGGCGCCGATGGTAACTATCGCTGGCATCTTGCCCAAGCTCACCCGCAGATAGGTATCGATGGTGTTATAACAAAATGGTTCGGTACCAGTACGAACATCGCCGAGCAAAAGGAGTCGGCGCTGCTTCTTGAACGGATCAACCAGGAACTGGATCGAAGAACTGCTGCCCTGGCGGCGGCAAATAAGGAGCTGGAATCATTTTCCTATTCAATCTCCCATGACCTCCGAGCCCCCTTGCGGACTATGACCGGCTTTGCGCAAGCGCTATTGGAAGACTTCGGGGATAAGATCGCTCCCGAGGCCGCACGCTATCTCAAAATCATCGACAAAGGTGCAAGACAGCTGGGCCAGCTGATCGATGATTTACTGGCTTTCTCCCGGTTGTCTCGGCAAGGGATCAAGAAAACAGCGGTTCGTCTGGATGAACTTCTCGATGAGGTTCGCAACGATTTCGCTGCAGACATGGGGAATCGGCCCGTCGAGTGGGTGATCCATGAGTTGCCTGAATGCCTAGCCGATCGAACAACCATGAAGCTGGTGCTTGCTAATTTAGTGGGCAATGCGCTTAAATACTCTCGCCCTCGTGACCCTGCCCGCATCGAGATCGGGGCAGAGCCGGCTAAAGATCAGCCTGGTCTAGTCACAGTGTACATAAAGGATAACGGTGTGGGGTTCGATATGCGTTACGTCGACAAATTGTTCACCGTATTTCAGCGCTTGCACCGCTCGGATGATTTTGAAGGCACGGGCATCGGCCTCGCCATCGTTCAACGTATCATTCATCGTCACGGCGGCCATGTCTCCGGAGAGGGACGGATCGGTGAAGGCGCGACCTTCCGGTTCACCGTGGAGCAGGCCTGATGCTCATCTCACCACAACAAGACATTCTCCTGGTCGAAGACAATCCGGAGGATGTGGAGCTGACCCTGCGAGCATTGAAAAAGAATAACGTAACGAACCGTGTCCAAGTTGTGACGGACGGGGCAGAAGCGTTGGAGTATATCTTCGGCACCGATCGGTACCAGGACCGACCAACGGCTCAGGCACCAAAGGTGATTCTCTTGGATCTCAAACTTCCGCTCGTTTCGGGAATTGAGGTACTACGTCGTTGTAAGTTGGATGAACGAACGCGCCGGATTCCGATCGTGGTCCTAACCTCGTCCCGAGAGGAGCCGGATATTCAGATGTGCTACAACCTTGGGGTAAATAGCTATATTGTGAAGCCGGTGGATTTCCAGCAGTTCGCGGAAGCGGTTCGGCAGACTGGGCTGTACTGGTTACTGCTCAATGAGTCCCTCAATGCCTCCTAAACACTCCACTACCGCATCGTCCAACCATCCAACCGGCACTTCTTCCCCGCTTGCTCCCCTTCGCGTTCTGATCGTCGAAGATCAGGAGACCGACATGGAGCTCATCCTACGTGAGTTGAAGAAGCACGGGTATGACCCACAGTGGACTCGCGTCGACCAAGAAGACGCCTTTCTTGCTGAACTCACGAACTCGTATGACCTCATTACGGTGGATGCGATCATGCCTCAGTTTAGTGCGACACGCGTCCTTGAACTGGTTGGCGAGCTTCGGGTGGAGATTCCCTGTATCATTATTTCCGGATCCATCGGTGAGGAAGAGGCTGTGGCGCTGATTCGCGCCGGGGCGGCGGACTATCTGATGAAGGATCGGCTTGGCCGCCTCGGACAATCCATCCACCACGTGCTTGGTCAGCACCAGCTGCGCACCGAGCATCGCCAGGCTCACGAAGCCCTCGTGACTCTGAACGCGGAGCTGGAACGCCGGATCACCGAACGCACCGCCAAGCTGGAAGAGGTCAATCAGCAACTGGCTCAGGAACTGACCGAGCGCAAGCAAATCGAATTGCGTCTCCGACAGCATGAAGCCACCCTTGAACGTTGCGTGGAGGCACGCACGACGCAGCTGGAGCGGTCACACGCTCGGTTGCGACGCCTCGCCTCCGAACTGACGCTGGCAGAACAGCGTGAACGGAAGCAACTTGCTTCGGAGTTACATGATTATCTGTCTCAGTTGTTGGTAGTCGCTAAACTAAAGATCGACCAACTCGGCCGTAATCCATCGACAGATCATACCGCTCGCATAATCAGCGAGGCACGATCCTCGCTCGATCAGGCGCTGACCTATAGTCGAACGCTCGTCGCTCAACTCAGCCCGACCATACTCTTTACTCAAGGGCTCGTGGCTGCCCTGTATTGGTTGCCGGAATATTTCTCAAAACATGGGCTTCGAGTTCACGTGCAGGCATGCGTCCCCTCTGTGATACTTCCCGAGGACCGATCGGTCTTAGTCTTTCAATCGGTGAGAGAACTCCTGTTTAATGTCCTGAAACACGCCGGCACAGGGGAGGCCACAGTCGCTCTAGAGGTTCTGACCGATCAAGCTGTACGAATCACCGTGGCGGATCGCGGGCCAGGCTTCGATATACAGGCGTCAGTTGGGGAACCCAATGGATTCGGGCTCTTGAGCATTCGTGAGCGCATTGAAGGGCTGGCCGGAACTTTTTCAGTACAGTCTTCTCCAATTACCGGGACGCAGGTCGATATAACCATACCCCTGTGCGATGGGGTCGTACTACCTGGGTTCTCTGATCGACAGAACAGCGTCACGGAGCCCAGGCCTGGTTTGCCAACGGAGTCGAAAGCCTGGCGCGTTGTTCTCGTCGACGACCATGAATTGATCCGCAAGGAACTTCGCCAGCTCTTAACAACCGTAACGAATGTGACGGTGGTCGGAGAGGCATCGGACGGACGGCAGGGCATCGCCCTCGTTACCACCTTATCCCCCGACCTCGTCCTGATGGATGTTAATATGCCAGGTCTGGACGGGATAGAGGCTACGCGACAGATTGTGGCACAGAATCCACGCGTGAAAATAATCGGCGTTACCGTAAACACCGACCCAGATGTTCACGCACGAATGTTAGCTGCCGGAGCAGTGGCATCACTGCAAAAGTCGTCGCTCTCCGAAGATCTTCCACCGACTATCTCAAAAATCCTCGAGCAGCCTTAGAAAACATAGTTGATCTACAGGATCTTCGTTTCTAATACTTCTCCTCTAAACAAGCGATACAGTAACTCTTCTGGTCAATGAGTCTGGTTATCGGAGAAAACCAAAGAGATAGAGAAGAATGACCACGATTCCTGGAACCCCAAGCATCCACAGTAATAATCCCTTTCCCATCGCAATCTCCTTTCGGTGAGGACTATAGACTTGAATGGATCCTCTCCTGTATACAAACAAACTGTGATCGATGATAGAGAGCGAGAGAGGGACCGGCCAGTGGTATTCTGGCCAGTCCCCCTCTTCAAAGGAGCATGTATGTACGCCATGCTCCCCTCCGACCGGACGCCTTCGTGACCTTCCTTACTTTGGTCGCTGTCGCCCCTGAGCGTCATGCCGCTCGAACCACTCCTCAACCCATTTTTTCACTTCCTCTTGCTTGTCTCCATACCGCTCTTGGATCTTGCCGTCGAGTTTGTCTTTATGCCCCTCGATGTACAGAAGGTCGTCATCGGTAATATCTGCCCACTTCTTTTTTAGCTCGCCTTTAAATTGCTTCCAGTTTCCTTTGAGTTGATCAGAGTTGACCACCGGTACCACACGCGTGTCATGACGATCAGGGATCGCTGGCATAACCACCGGCGGTGACTGTCCATCACAGACTTGCGCGGCCACTATCACACACACGATCGTAATGATCCCTGCCAGTTGTTGACGATTCATTTTCATAAACGGCACTCCCGGACTTGCAGCCGTGCTCGCTGACGAATGCATCTGAGTGGTGACTGGCCCCTCTTCCGTAACCTGCTTCGTATCGTTACAACGCAACGAGCACTCAAGAGCGTCCTCGCTATGCCATAGTTCATTACCAACTAACATTAGGCCTTTCATGAGTCCAGCGCGGCAGGTTCACCGCGCCGGCTCAAGAATTACCATCCTCTCTATTCTATCTCCGGGGTGCTCCCGCTTCATTTTCCTGTCGGTCGTACCAATCGTTTGCCCACTTCAAAACATCTTCCTTCTTGTCTCCGTAGCGTTCTTGCACACGACCCACAAACTTGTCGTAATTACCTTCCGCTTCCGTGAAATCATCGTCAGTCAATTTCCCCCATTGACGTTTTGCTTCCCCCTTAAATTGTTGCCACTTTCCCTTGAATTGATCAGCATTCATATGAACCTCCTATGGACGAATAAGTTGAGTGATGGATGTCCCTTTCATTCATTTGGTGATAAGAAAGGGCATAAGTGTCTTGTCCCTTCTACTCCCGTCTCATTACTAATGGCACTGGACGATTCCCTAGTTATTCCCGCAAGGGTGATTCGAGAAAACAGCCACGTTAGGGAAATGTGCTTCGATAGTCGCTGCCGTCAAGAGCCCTGCGAGTCTACCGTCCGCATCCAGAACCGGCAGACTGGCATGGCCTGTTTGTCGCATACGCCGGTATACTTCGAATAGGGACTCGTCTAACGCACCCGGCTCGATGGATTGCTCCATGCCCTCAGGGGCTAGAGACTGGTGGAGAGTGCCAGAGCTTTTCTTCATCTGCTCCACAGACGAACGAGTCACAAATCCCTGGTATAATCGGCCCTCGTAAACCGCCAATACTTCAGCCTGTAGTTGTCTCAATAAATAGTCCGCCTCCTGCAACGTGGTCTTGGGACTGATGACCGAAATATTCCATGTCACCAGATCTTTGACTCGGCCCATCTGTTGATCGCCCCACTGACCTGGAGTTATGCGCTTGGTTTCCAGATCATTCTTAAGTTCAAGCTGGGGCTTCGTTTGCTCGATCTCTGCGGATATACACATGAGAGCACCTCCCAACAATCATCCACCTTGGCTCGAGTAATGAGTCTCTGTGGAAATTCGACCAGATTCCTCTCTCACTGGCCACTGGGAAATACCCGAGGAGGTACCATCTTTAGGTGTGGAAATAGGATAAAGGCGCGTACCCTTTCGGTTGAACACTCAACCACCGCCTCGGTTGCCGCCGAGGGGAAAGGATACGCCACCATGCGAGAGAAGAACAGCACCG